>Ga0194055_10000289_pt1 | contig 39739 bp, 27 predicted proteins | sample SepL449m_MetaG_FD_155482 | JGI IMG/M metagenome (GOLD analysis project Ga0194055, IMG submission 155482) | Anoxic zone freshwater microbial communities from boreal shield lake in IISD Experimental Lakes Area, Ontario, Canada - Sep2016-L442-9m | ecosystem: Environmental > Aquatic > Freshwater >... | reverse complement strand
CTTGATAACAGGACTAGGAGTTTCGGCCTGTCCGACAAAATCCCAAGGACCCGCTGCCAAAAAACTGGAGGCGATCGTTGCGTCGGCACTATCGGGATACAAAACGTCCCCTGCGATCTGTTGTCGTAGAAACGCGTCGTAGGGCATATCGGCATTGAGAGCATCGATCACCCAATCGCGATACCGCCAAGCATGATCCCGGCGTTGATCCCGTTCGAAGCCATGGGTGTCGGCATAATGGGCGATGTCGAGCCAATGACGAGCCCATCTTTCTCCATACGCGGGAGAGGCCAGCAACGAATCGATCAATCGTTCCCATGCGTCCGGCGCATCGTCCTTCTCAAACGCATCGACCGCATCGGGCGAAGGAGGGAGCCCCAATAAATCGAAGTACGCGCGGCGGATCCTTTGTTGCCTGGAAGCCGGAGGCTGAGGACTCAATCCCTGTTTCACCAACTCCGTATCGACGAAGGAATCGATGGGTTGAAGTGGATGGGCGAACTTCGGCTCGTCGGAAGCATCGGAAGAAGCAATTGCATGCGTCGAGGTCGGCGGAATGGCGGACACAATCCATGGTTGCCAAGCCCAATGATCGAGCCGTGAATCGCGCGCGGCATCGACGTTGGGCCAGGGAGCCCCAGCATCGATCCAATCTCGCAACACCCGCTGATCCGACTCGGATAGAGCGATGCCTGTGGGTGGCATGCGGGAATCGGGATCATCGGCTGCGACCCGTGCGAGGAGCAAACTGTCGACGGAACGACCGGGGACCAAGGATTGTCCCGATTCTCCTCCCGACAACAGGAAGCTGTGTTGATCCAGTCGCAAGGACGCTTGCTGGCGCTCGGGGCCATGGCAAGCGACACAGCGCTGGAGCAGAATCTGCCGCGCTCGAATGGCCAAACCATCAGGGGACGCGATATGGTCTTGTGCGTTCAGGCGCTCGCTCAAGAGAGCGGAGAACACCACGAGCACTTGGAGCCACATCGAATATGTCTTCCACAACACGATTCGACGAGACTCGAAACGATGTCGAAGCGGGAAGGATTCCGATTTGGAGGGGGGAGCCGAGCACATGATGGCGGGAGGAGGGGTAAGTGCAAATGCTGGCAAACCGTGCAGGTAATTTGCGTTAAGTATACAGGGCGGGTTAGAGGGATTGAATTCTTGGTACCGCTTATTTCGATCTTAGCCATGCCGACACGAATCGAGATTCGGTGGATCCGGCCTGTCACTACAAGGATCAAGTCATGAAACGCGGAATATTTTCATTTGCTCTACTCGCCTTGTCCATCGTTGGATCCACAGGCTGCGGTGTTCTGCATCACGAGCGCGGTACTCTCGGCCTGCATGGCTGGGGAGCACAGCATCAAGCATGCCGGACTTGCAATACCCCCATCGGATGTCGACCCTGCCGCGTAGGCTGGCAGCGTGGCGGAACCGATTACGGGGCACACTTGGCACACAGCGGTGCTCACTGGGGAGCCGGTGGTGGTCACTTTGCCGGTGGAGCAGGAGCCGGTGGTGGTCTACTAGGCCACGGACATGGCGGAGCGCCACTAAGCAAAGAGGCATACCAAGCCGACGATCAAGTCGGTTCGGGCGTTGCCGGGCCAACGGTTGCCTATCCATACTATACGACGCGCGGACCTCGCGATTTCTTCCTGAACAATCCGCCGAGCATCGGCCGATAGTTTTTAAAAGTACCCTAGCGGGTTTCTGAAACCCGCATTAGGTCACGTGATATGGACGCGTTCTGAGACCGCGTCGCGCCGAGCAATTCCCGCACTCGGCGCGGCGTGGTGCGTTTGCATCACGGTAGCCTCGGCAGCAGCGCACTACGAGTGGACGAGTTTCTTGAACTCGCTGGTCAATTGCGTTGTGATGGGACCGACGGCGCCGGTTCCAATGGTTCGGCCATCGATGGAAATAACGGGGATGACTTCGGCCGCACTCCCGGTCAAGAAGCACTCGTCGGCGGTTAGCAAGTCATGCCGAGTCATCGTCTCTTCTCGGGACGTTAAGTGCAGGCTCTTTGTTAAATCAAGAATGGCATTTCGTGTAATGCCTTCAAGGATCCCAGCATCTTTGGGCGGCGTCAGAACCACGCCTCGCTTGACAATGAAGATATTATCTCCGGTGCACTCGGCCACTTCGCCTTTGTGGTTCAGCATCACCGCTTCCACGCAACCGGCTTGCAGGCCTTCGATCTTGGCCATGATGTTGTTGAGGTAGTTGAGAGATTTGATGCGCGGGCTAAGGGCGGCGGGATGGTTTCGAATGGTCGAAGCCGTGATGATTTTGAGCCCTTTCTCGTAAAACTCGGCCGGATAGAGAGCGATGTGATCCGCGATAATGATGACTTGGGGGTCCGAGGTCCGGTTCGGATCGAGCCCCAGCGACCCAGATCCACGCGTCACGACCAAGCGAATGTAGGCTTCGCGGAGTTGGTTTCGAGCCAACGTATCGACGACTGCGGCCTCCAACTTCTCCTTGGAAATAGGGATCTCAAGGCAGATAGCCCGCGCCGATTCATACAGCCGATCGGTGTGTTCGCGAAGTCGAAAGACTTTACCGGAATAGCTGCGCATTCCTTCAAAGACCCCGTCGCCATAGAGCAAGCCATGGTCATAGACGCTGATCTTGGCGTTTTCTTTGTCGTAGAAGGTGCCGTTGATATAGATTTGCAGCGACATGCGTGGATCCTCGGTGGGCTGAAGGGGCGATGAGCAATGGAAAGTTGGACACGATGGCGAGGCCGGAGGGGGCGAGGCCGGAGGGGGCAAAATGGGTCATCTAGCGAGGACCCACACCGGACACGGTTCGCAGCCAGTGGGTTCGATCGAAGGTCCTATCACCCTTTGCATCGCGGTTCTATTCGAGCGATTTGCCTCCGTAGCGTAACACAGGAAGCTTGAGTTCCATAGTGTCGCTGGGATGTTCTTTGGATGGGTGGCGAAGACCGCATCTTTGGTCGTTCCCCAAGGAAGGACGGGTCTCGTTCGCCGGTGGGAATCAGGCTATGATGGACGGGATCGTGTCCACCCTTCCAATGTTGCGCACTCCCCAGTAATCCAACCTATGTCCGACGAAAATTCGCCAGAGAAAAGTCGCCCCGTTTACCGCCGAGTCATCCTGAAATTGAGCGGTGAAAGTTTGGCTCATACCGGCGAACGGGGAATCAGCATGGACGAAGTCACGACCATCGCCCGGCAGATCAAGACCGCGCACGATCTCGGCTGTCAGGTGGCGGTCGTGGTCGGGGGAGGAAATATCTTGCGTGGAGCTCAATTCAAAGGCTCCAGCGGCGAAATGATTCAGGAAGCTACTGCACATTACATGGGGATGTTGGCAACGGTCATCAACGCACTTGCCTTGCAAGACGCTCTCGAGTCGTTCGGCTGCCAAACTCGGGTGATGTCGGCCATCAAGATGGATGGAGTGGCCGAACCCTTCATTCGCAGGCGTGCCATTCGTCATCTAGAAAAGCGGCGTATTGTCATTTTAGCCGCTGGCACCGGTGCCCCCTTCGTCACCACCGACACATGCGCTGCCAACCGAGGTTTGGAGTTGGATGCGGATATCGTCTTGAAGGCAACGCGGGTCGATGGTGTATACAGTGATGATCCTGAAAAAAACCCACATGCCATTCTTTACCGCGAATTGGATTACGACACGGTCATCGAAAAGAACCTCAAAGTGATGGATTCGACCGCGATCGCTCAATGCCGGACCCACAAACTTCCGATCTTGGTCTTCAATTTCAAGAAGGAAGGAAATATTGTGAAAGCAGTCAGTGGCCAAAAGGTCGGGACTCGGATCAGCCCACGCAATGCGTCGGGCGAACGGATCCTGATCGACGCCACCTGATTCTATCCCTCGAACTACGACTACCTACTACGGAGTATCACCATGTCGGTTGAAGATATCTTGTTGGACGCTGAGGAACGTATGGAAAAAGCGCTTTCGCACCTCAAGTCCAACCTAGCGGGAATTCGGACGGGCCGCGCCGCCCCTGGCTTGCTCGATTCCGTCAAGGTGACTGTGTACGGATCGCAAACCCCTCTCAAGCAACTGGCTAGCGTCGGTGCGCCGGAACCTCAGCAGCTTGTCATTCGACCGTTCGATACGAGTGTGATCAAGGAAATCGAGAAGGCAATTGTCGCTAGCGAACTGGGGCTCAATCCCCAGAACGATGGGCGCATCATCCGAATCAATATTCCTCCCTTGAGCACCGATACGCGGAAGAAGTTGGTGGCCAGGATCAAGGAGCTTTCCGAAGAAGCCCGTATCTCGATCCGCAACGTCCGCCGCGATGCCAACAAGGCCATCGAGACGGCGGAAAAAGACAAAGTCATCAGCGAAGATGACCGCGATTCTTCGAAAGAAGAAGTGCAAGAGCTGACGAAGAAGTACGAAGAACAGGTCGGCGAATTGTCCAAGGCCCGCGAAACGGATGTCTTGGAGCAGTAAAAGCCCGAGGGCCAATGAGCAATCTTCGCATTCAGAGCCCTAAGCGTCAGCGCCGGGCGGCGGGACGTTGGAACCCAAATCCGCCGATTTCGCTTCCCCGACATCACCTTGAGTCAGCGCACCCGATTGGAATCAACATCCACGACCGCGTGAACCCCTCACCCTCGGTCCCTCTCCCCAAATGGGGCGAGGGATGCAAAGGAAGAAATAGTTTACCCATCAGGATAGATTACCGATCAAGCGAGCTTAGCTGCAACCGAGGCTGTTGCCGCAGTTATGGCATAGGTAGCAGTTGCCGTTTCGAACGGTGACCGACCCGCAGTTATCGCAGGCCGGCGCATCGCTTTGGAAGCGGCTGAACTGGTGCTCGCGAGAATCCTCTTTCGACGATGTCGCCGTGATATTCCAGACGGGTTTGCCGTTGGGAACAGCAAAGCAGGCTTCGGTGTACTTGGCCCTTTCGGATTCCGCGCCATTCCCGTTGACCGGAGTATTCGTCACGTTTGTCGACGGCTTGGACGGGGTGATGTCCTTGGCTTCGTGTCCCGCGACGAGTTCGGCCTTTGCCTTGTGCTCTTCGCGGTAACTGGCCAGGAAGGTCAAGCCGAGCCAACGGAAGATGTAGTCCACCACGCTCTTCGCAATTCGGATATCCGGATTGGTGGTGTGGCCATTGGGTTCGAACCGAGTATGGCTGAACTTGTGAACTAGGACTTCGAGCGGCACACCGTATTGGAGAGCGATCGAGATCGCGGTACCAAAGCTATCCATCAAGCCACCGATGGTGCTCCCTTCCTTTGCCATGGTGATGAAGACTTCACCCGGGCGACCATCGGGATAGAGGCCGACACTGATGTAGCCTTCGTGGCCGGCGATACTGAACTTGTGGGTAACCGAGTGGCGCGTGTCAGGCAACCGTTCGCGTCGAGGTTTGACAACGGCTTTTTCGGCGGCCTTCTCGGCGACGGGAGCCGTGCTAGCTTCTTCCGATTTCTTTCCTTCGGTTTTTGTGGAAAGAGGTTGGCTTTGCTTGGAACCATCACGGTAGATGGCCACGGCTTTGAGGCCGAGTTGCCAGCCCCAGAAATACGCATCGCCAATGTCCTTGACGGTGGTGTCGTGGGGCATGTTGACGGTTTTGCTAATCGCACCCGACAAGAACGGCTGGGCGGCCGCCATCATCTCGACGTGGGCTTGCCATCGAATGCTGCGAGTGCCATTGGCAGGGGTAAACGCACAATCAAAAACTCCCAAATGCCCCTCTTTGATGTGAGGTGCCCCTTCGATCGTATCTCGATCGGAGATGTACTTCTCAATATCGGCAACTTGATTGGGGGAGTAACCCAAATTTCTCAAACCGAGTGGAACGGAGCCGTTGAGGATCTTGAGCATCCCGCCACCGGCAAGCTGCTTGTATTTGACCAAGGCGATATCCGGTTCAATGCCTGTGGTGTCGCAGTCCATCATGAAGCTGATGGTACCCGTCGGAGCCAGCACGGTGGCTTGGGCGTTGCGGAAACCGTTCTTGCGACCGATTTCCAGCACCCGATCCCAGACTTCGCGAGCTGCATCCTTGAGGTGGCTCGGTCCTGAATCCTTGATCTGCTCGACGGCATTACGGTGCATTTGCATGACCCGCATCATCGGTTCGGCGTTTTCTTCGTATTCGGCGAAGGGGCCGACGACTCCAGCCATTTCGGCGCTGGCGAGGTTGGCGGCGCCATGAAGCAGGGCCGTAATGGAACCGCACAGACTGTGGGCTGTCGGAGAATCGTACGGGACGCCACTGGTCATGATCAACGATCCAAGATTGGAGTAACCCAATCCGAGAGGTCGGAACAAGTGACTGTTGTAAGCGATGCGATCGGTCGGATAGGCCGCGTGATCGACCAAGATTTCTTGGGCGATGAAGAAGATCCGACATGCCGCCATGAAGCCATTGCTATCGAATGAACCATCTTCGCGACGGAACTTCATCAAGTTGATGGAGGACAGGTTGCAGGCGGTGTTATCGAGGAACATGTACTCGGAACATGGGTTGCTGGCGTTGATGCGACCGCTGTTCGGGCAGGTATGCCACTTGTTGATGGTCGTATCGTATTGGACGCCTGGATCACCGCAGTGCCATGCGCATTCCGACATGCGATTGAGTACATCACGAGCCTTGTAGGTCGGGGCTTCGGCAGAGCACTTGTCCGAAATCCAACGGGTCTTCCACATCTTGTCATCGCGAACCGCATCCATGAATTCGTCGGTGACACGGACGGACAAGTTCGCATTTTGGAACATGACCGAAGAGTAGGCTTCCCCGTTGAAATTGGATTCGTATCCTTCGCGGATCAACGCGTGGGCTTTTTGCTCTTCCTTCCATTTGCACTCGATGAATTCCATGATATCGGGGTGCCAGACCTTGATGGACTGCATCTTGGCAGCCCGGCGGGTCTTGCCACCGGATTTCACAACGGCCGCGATTTGATCGTAGACTCGCATGAAGGACAGAGGCCCACTCGGCTTGCCACCCCCCGAGAGCTTCTCGTGGCTGGAGCGAATGGTCGATAAATCGGTCCCGGTTCCTGATCCAAACTTGAACAGCATGGCTTCGCTGGTCGCAAGCCGCATGATGTCTTCCATGTTGTCCTCGACGCTTTGAATAAAGCATGCGGAGGCTTGTGGATATTCGTAGGGGTTCTCGGGTTGCTCCAGTTGGCCGGCTTCGACGTTGTATCTCCAATTGCACTTGGTCCCGATGACGTTGTACTGTTGGAACAAACCGACATTGAACCATACCGGCGAGTTGAACGACCCGTATTGATGCAGGCAGAGCCACGTCAGATCGCGATAGAATCGCTCACCGTCCTCGGCCGTGTCGAAATATCCGTCCGCAATTCCCCAGTCGGCAATGGAGCGGGTCACGCGATGGATCAATTGGCGGACCGAGTTCTCTCGTTCCTTGGAATTGGTGGGGTCACCGTAGAAATACTTGCTGACCACCACGTTGGTCGCCAGTTGACTCCAATCGGATGGGATCTCGCAGTTGGTTTGCTCGAAAAGAACCTTGCCGTTTTCGTCCTTGATCGCGGCGCTGCGGACTTCCCAAGCGACCGTCTCGAAGGGGGTTTCCACATGTGTCGGACAAAATCGAGATTCGATTTTTAACCCGCTGCGGTTGCCCCGTGCCTCATGCGTCGTTCGTGTCCGGGTGCGACGCTCATGTCCCATTTCTACGGTTGCCATTCGCTATTGCGACTCCTTGCCTTAGGTGGATGAAAAAGACCAACACAGATAACGAAACGTTTACTAGTCCGTTTTGCGGATAGAAAACCTCCGTGTCCTTGTGCATGGTGAAAAGAAGAGTCCCTGCGACCTTTGGGTTTCGTACCCATTCCGATAAAGCCTCCGACGCAATTCGCAAGCAGCTCTGCCCGATCGCTATGGCAGCGCTTCACGAACGACATGCATACTGTAACTATCGGCACGACCTACTACCTATAGTAGTTTTTTCGGCGTGCTAGCACTACATGTTGCGTCATAGGGGAGCAGTGTATCGAATGGATTCGCGAAGTCAAATTTTGGATTTGACCGCGCGCAACACCCGCTACTGTCAAGGTTTGGGGTTTAGGGAAGAATTTCTCCTTTCCCCCTTTGGACCCCTTCCGACCGTCCATAAACCTCGATCAAATCGCAAGTTAAGAAAATGTGAATGATGGGAGTGACACGTCTGGTCCCGACGCAAAAAAATGAAAAAAGTTTCCGACTGGGTCACCCTTGAGGGGGGAATGCTTCGTTCTGGCGTTCAGACGCAGTGTCCGACGCAATGGCCGTGCTCGTGCTCAGTCCCCATACATCGCGACGGTGCTCGTGCTCGTGCTCGTAATCGAATCGAGGCAACCACGACAGAACACCTATTTGACCACGATCGACTTGGGGTCGATCGCTTTTCGAGGTTGCCTTTTGATCGAAACCATCGCTCATGCTTTTGATACCAAGCGGTCCTTGGAAGGGCTTCTTCGCCATGCCCGCAATGGTTGCGTGCTGGGCAGTCCATTCCGCTAAAGATCGCTTCTGGCAACGGCAAACGAAAATTGAACGATCGAGCGAGGTTTCAAGATATTGCCCGTGGTTCAGCGCTTGAGTGTGCTGCCATGCAAGACGCTATACTTGTCTCTAACGGACTGAAACGAGTTTCGAACTCCAGTCCAAGCTGGTTCGGATCGACGCACTGCTCACTCGGATGGCAAAGAAACTCGATGGTGTTTCGGAACAGCGGAGTGGGAATAACCAAATCGACGATTACGAGCACGAGCACCGTCCCGATGTATCGGGACTGAGCACGAGCACGACGAAGAGCCAAAACAACGGGATTCCGATGGCGGCCACAATCGGCCATTTTTGACTTGCGTCGACTCAGCCCCTTAGCCTCGTTGATCGTCTACTTTCCGGCAGAAGGATAATCTAACCAGATGAAACGATCTGCCTATCTTGAGACAACTGTCATTGGTTACTTGGCAATGCGCAGCAACAGGGACATCCGTGTCGCTGCCAACCAGCTATCGACGCGTGAGTGGTGGGATATCCGTCGACCAGAGTTTGACATCTTCGTTTCGCAGTTTGTCATTGACGAATGTGACCAGGGGGATCCTTCTGCGGCATCTGAGCGTCGCATTTATTTGAAAAATATCCCGGTACTCGATATGAACGACGACGTCGAGGCACTCGCTGAAGTGATTTCGGCGGAGCTTCAGATACCGCCTAAAGCTCGCATCGACGCCTTTCACATTTCCATGGCAGCAATTCATGGTATACAATTCTTGTTAACGTGGAATTGCAAGCACATTGCAAACCCCGAGAACCGTCCGAAAATCGAACGTGCCTGCCGTGATCGAGGAGTAGAGCCTCCGTTGATATGTACGCCGTTCGACTTACTGGAGATAGGTGATGTCTGATCCAATTGTTGACGAGATTCGGTCCACCCGTGAACGACTTGCCATGCTGGCAGGTGGAGACATTCATTCCATTGCCATGGCCGCTCGAGAAAGGCAAAAGCTTTCTGGTACCATAACAGTGACGCGCGCCGTACGGAAACCGGAACCTAGCCGTATTCAACCGTCGAAGCCAAGCGGCGGATCAAGCGTTTCTACAACAAGCACTTCGTCGCCTGCCGCTGGGTGATCAACTCCTTTTCTGGCCTTCACACGATCGGATCTTATCGTCCTAGGGCTTGCTATCGCAAATTTTTATGACTCACGGGACCCTTCGCCATGAACCTAACGGAAACAGGAAATGGGCGCTCAGCTTTAGCTTTTTCGCTGCGTCACTTATTGATCGCAATGTTCTTGTTTTCAATTCCGCTAGGGCTATTTCGCACCTACTGGACTCGCGTCAACAACACGGTTGATGAACGAACGATTGCGTTTTCTGATGCCTCCTTTTCAGACCAAGTTTATCTCATTGCAACAGCAATTTCTGTGACTCTGATCGTAGCGGGAGTTGTCGTATGGATGTTTACTCCCTCGGCTTCTCAGCAGTACAAGGAAGCGATGCGGTTGCACTCCATGATCGTAGCGGCATGGATGTCGACGATATCCTCGACATTGGGCGCGTACCCTCCTGCCATGGCCACCACTACCGGAATCCCGCGATCGACGAGGGTATCGAGCACCAAGCGATCGCGCGATCGGAGTCCATCTTTTGTTAGCCGCAATTTCCCCAAACGATCCCCTTCGTACGGATCTGCCCCTGCCAAATAGATTGCCAAATCGTACGGACCATGCTCCATGACCTGTGCCAAGCCTTGATCCAGCCGATGCAGATATTCGATGTCCCGGGTCCCTTCGAGCAAATCCACATCGAGATGACTGGGGTGTTTGCGGGCTGGAAAATTCTTGGCGCAATGGATCGAAAAGGTGAACACGTCCAAATCGCGTCCCATGATTTCCGCCGTGCCATTCCCTTGATGCACGTCGCAATCGATCACGCAGGCCCGCCCAATCGCTCGCTCGTGCAGCAACGTTCGAACGGTGACGGCTGCATCATTGAAGACGCAATAGCCCTCCCCTGCACCGCGCATCGCGTGGTGCGTCCCACCTGCCAGATTCACAGCGACTCCTTCGCGCATGGCGAACCGAGCGGCTGCCAGGGTCGCGCCCGAACTTCGCTTCGATCGTTCGACCATGGCTTCGGACCATGGAAACCCAATGCGTTTGAGCTCCATCGCGGTCAACGTCCCACGGCATACCCGTTCGACATAGTCCGCGTCATGCGCATGTTGCAACTCTTCCAAACTGGCCGCGGGTGGCTCCAGAAAAATATCGGTGGCGTGGACCGGCGAGGCGACCAATCGATCGCGCAATCGACGGTACTTGGTCATCGGAAACCGATGTCCGTCCGGCAATGGCAACACAAAACGATCAGTAAAAAACAGTTTCACAGTCGCAAAGGTCCAGGCGGAATTTCCAAAAGAACATGTCCCAAGGGAACATATCTTAGCGCGGCAACAAGACCAGAGTGGCTACCAAACTTTTGAAAAGGGGTAGTTGTTAAAAAATCTTCGGTCGCAATTTTTGGAGTTGCGCTATTTTGGCGTCTCTCGTACTCGTACTCGTACTCAATGAAATGGTACTCGTACTCGTACTCGATGCGGTATCTTCGAGTACGAGTACCGCTAACGCGGAGTACGAGTACGAAAAATCAGGAAAACGGCGGATTGGAACTCCGAGAGGCTCGAATGGCGCAACTTCAAAAGTCGCAATCGCGACTCGACCGAGGAGTCGCATCCGTTTCCCGCTACCGGACCGTGAGTCCTTCGTTGCGGCTTTGGATCCAATTTCGAATCTCCGGCAAACGCCCGTAGGCATAGGCCATGAGGGCGATGGGATGGATCGTCGGCTTATCGACCCCCTGCTCCATTTGCAGTTTGCACGATGAGCATTCGGTGCTTCCCACTTGTGCATAGGTCTCCTTCATCGAACCGATCAAACCCCAGCCGACGCGCAAGGAGGTTCGGTAGTTCTGTCGCTTGAGTCCATACGTCCCTGCCATCCCCGAGCAACCGCGATCGGCATGAAGCACGGTCAGTCCGGGAATCAAGCTGAGCAATCGCAGTCCTGAGTGATCCGGGTCGAGGGCGCGCAGATGGCACGGAGTGTGATACATGATCGACATTGTCAGTGGACGAAAATCTAACTCCAGTTGATTGCTGCTGTGCAGCGCCCAAAGATACTGGCCGGCTTCCTGCGTGTTGGCAGCCACCAAGCGAGTGTCTTCGTTGTCCACAAGCAGTGGATATTCGTGAGTCAAACACAGGGCTGCGGTCGGCTCCGTCGTGACAATGGTGTAGCCTTGACGGACCGCTTCTGCGAGGAGTCTTATCTGAGGTGCAATGAGTTTACGAACTCGGTCTATATCCCCGAGCGCGATCTTGGTCATCCACGTCACGGTTTGCCAGGAAGGAACGAAGACCTCGACCTTTTGGTGCTGCATGACTTGCACGAGGGCCTTGGCAACCAACGGATTGTGCCAATTGGCATATTGATCGACCAGATACAAGATTTTGCGGCCCGAACTGCGATTGGAGCGGTTCAGTCGATTTCGAGCGGCCCATTTTAGAAAGGACTGGTGGGCAACCTTCGGCAACCTACGACCGAGTGCGATGCCGGTCGTTTTCTCAAATATCCAACGGGTGGAACGGCTTTCCATCGCCCAATTGGCAAGCCTCGGAAAACGGCTTGCGAATGTCGCGAGCAAGTCCAATCGGGACAAGATCCGATCGGACAAACTCAATCCGTGCATGGCGGTGTGCTGCGCTTTGAGCTCGACCATCATGCGCGGCACATCCACCGATGCGGGGCAATCGATTCGGCATTGATGGCAGTGCACACATAAATCGGCGATCTCTCGCATCTCATCGCTTTCCATATGGCGTATTGGGATGCGACTTGAAAGAAGCCCGCGAACGAGATTGGCTTTCGCCCGCGGTGAAGCTTCTTCGGCTTTGGAATGTCGAAAGATGGGGCACATGCGTTCCGAAGGAGTGCTCGATCGGCAGCGTCCACATCCGTTGCATGATTGGGCCGTCGCATCCAACGATGTGGAGCCTTCCCACTTGAGAATCGGGAGAAATGTCGAGTTCGGCTTGGGAACTTGTCCGTCGAAGTCAGAGACGGCTGGAACCGGATCCGATGGGGTCGGGTTTGCTTTCGCTCGTCGGCCACGCCGGTCGGTAGAACGCATCTCTGTCCCGATAGTGAGGCTCGAGAAGGGACGCAAGTTGTCGGTCGGTTTGGGTGGGGCGTCGGTGATCAGCTTGCCAGGGTTCAAAATTCCTTTGGGATCAAACAGTTCCTTGATTCTCCGGCAGATCGGATAGAGATCGCCCAGTTGTTGCCGGAGGTACATACTCCGGCTGAGGCCTACGGCTTGTTCCCCAGAAATCACGCCACGAAACTCGATGACCTTTTCGAACAATCGATCGGCGATGCGTTGCAGTTTTCCGACATCCTCGGCGGAATGAGGATCCAGGAAAGGTCGGATCTGCAGGTGGCCTTGGGCTGCGTGTGCAAAGAGCGTGGCCGTTACCCTTTCGTTCTTGAGCACATTCTGCATTTCGACCAGAAACTCTGGCATGCGATCGGGAGGAATGGAAATGTCATCGATAAAGGGCAATGGTTTCTGCGTGCCACCGAGACGAACCAAGCGGGGCACGATGCGACGGCTCAGCTTCCAAATGAAATCCCGTTCGTTGTCGTCGACGATGATCCGGGATTGCTGGGTCGATGGCGCCTTGCGGACGATGCGCTGGACCAAGCTGGTTAGGCGCTGCCGTATTTCGACCGCATCCGCTCCTTGTTGCTCGATGAGGAGCAAAGCTTCTGCACCGCGCGGCAGCATGGCTTCGTAGCGAGGATCCAGTTCGCGGGCAATTTCGATCAGTCGTCGGTCCATTAAATCGCATGCCGCGACTTGGTCTCGCCTCGCTTCAATCGCTGCCCGCGCCGCCAGTTCGAGCTTTTCAAAAAACAGTAAGACCACACCTCGTGCAGCCGGGATGGGTTCAACCTTTAAGGTGATCTCGGTCAAGACAGCCAGTGTCCCTTCGGCTCCCGCTTGCAACCGAGCCAAGTCCACGGTGTTGGCTTCACAAGCCGCTTCCAATCGATAGCCGCAGCCTCGAGCCACGCCGCGCCAAGGTGGGGATTTGATCAATGTTCGACTGGTCCAGAGCAACTGCCCAATCTCCGAGGCCAAGTAATCGAGCCGCGGGCTTCCTGTGTTGGGGTTTTGCCAAGGTGTCTTACGGAGTGAGACCGGCTCACCATCGGCCAGCACCGCTTGGGCTGCGACCAAGGCTCCACCTGCGGTCCCATACTTCAAAAAGTGGCTCCCGAGCGCGTCGATGGCCACCAGGCTGCCGACGGTCGTGACGGACCGCGTCGGTGGATCGATTCCTAGAACCAAGCCTTTCTCGCTCAGTTCTCGGTTCAGATCCGCCAATGCGATGCCGGGTTGAACACGCACCGTGAGGGCATCTCGATTGATCGAAATCATGCGTCGCATGAAGCGCGAGAAATCGAGCACGATGCCAGGCCCCAACGATTGACCTGCCAGGCCGGTTCCACCTCCGCGAGGGAAGACGGGAAGCGAGTTTTCGGCAGCGTATTTCAAGCATTGCGAGACATCCCGTTCATGCCTCGGGCGCACGACCGCCAATGGCGAGATCTCATACAAGCTCGCATCGCTGGCGTACAGTTGCGTGATCAGGGGGTGGCAATGGACTTCCCCCTCGAGGATCCCCCGTAAATCGGCTTGCACCCTGGTTTGTTCAGCATCCATGATGCGTCGCGACCTCGTGCAACAGGACACAGAAACCGCTCTGTGATCCCCGCTTTGATACGCTTCCCCGACTGGTCAAATCGACGATTTGGCCAGTCATCCATTCATCAGCCGATTCTCCCCTGGATCGCCCGCTGGCAGACAGGGACCGAATCGCTGGGCGAACTGAGATCGCCGTGAAACGAGAGGGACCGTCAGTCGACTTGAGGTGACCAAGGGATGGAGCGATCAGAGGGGACTCGATAGGAATAGGGGGGGATGGGAACTAGGAAGAAGTCTTTCCGCGCTGAGCAGCCTGGACTTTGCTATTCCTAATACTGTACCCGAAATAGATCACAAATCCGATGAGAAGCCAGACAAACAGTCGGGCCCAGTTCTCTTTCCCAAGACCAAAAATCATCGCGCCGCACACGAAAACAGCCAGCAAAGGAACGAAGGGTACCAGCGGCGTTCGGAAAGGCCTCGGCACGTCCGGATCGGTTCGACGCATGATGATGATGCCGATGGAAACGAGTGCAAAGGCGAACAAAGTACCGATGCTAGTCATGTCACCCACCACGGTGTCCGGCACGAACGCAGCGAACAGCGATACGAAAACAAAAAATAGCCAATTGGACTTCCAAGGAGTGGAGTATTGCGGGTGCAGTTCCGAAAAGATCTTGGGGACCAAGCCATCGCGCGCCATCGAGTAGAAGACACGGCTTTGCCCTAGGAGCATGACCAGAATCACCGAGGAAAAACCGAACAAGATCGCTACTGTAATGAAATTGCTAAGAGCACCGTAACCCGTCATGTAGTGCTCGATGGCATAGGCTACGGATGCTTCCTTCCCTTTGTTCTCGTCCCGGAAATCGGTGTAAGGGGCGATCCCCGTCAACACCCAACTAAACAGGATGTACAAGATCGTGCAGATGACCAAGGAACCAAGAATGCCGATCGGCATGTCTCGCTTGGGGTTCTTCGTCTCCTGAGCCACAGTAGAAACTGCATCGAATCCGATGAAGGCAAAAAACACGACCCCCGCGCCACCTAGGATTCCCCAAATACCTCCAAAGGCATGATCGACGCCAAAGTCATCGGTGTAGTCGGAGACAGGAGGAATGAATGGGGTGTGGTTTGCTGGGTTGATGAATTGCCAGCCCATCGCGATGAAGAGCAGAACGATTAAAACCTTGACCGACACCACGATCGCGTTGAACATTGCCGATTCTTTGATCCCTCGGACGAGGACCAGTGTCAGTAACAACAGAATGAACACGGCAGGAAGATTGATGATGCCACTAACACCTAGTTCCTTGGAGGTCTCAAACGGTGAATGGCAGAATTGGTACGGTATGACGTAGCCAGGACCGATGAAGTTTGCAATGAGCTTGTTCAAGTATTGGGACCACGCGATGGCGACGGTGGCTGCACCGAGTGCATATTCGAGTACCAAGTCCCATCCAATGATCCATGCAAAGAGTTCGCCCATGGTGGCGTAGGAGTAGGTGTAGGCGCTTCCGGAGACAGGGGTCATGGCCGAGAATTCGGCATAGCACATCCCTGCCAAAGCGCATCCAACGGCTGCCACAATAAAGCTCAGGGTCACGCTGGGGCCGGCATGTTGCGCGGCTGCTGCTGCGGTGCGCACAAAAAGCCCGGCGCCGATAATTGCACCGATTCCGAGCAGGACTAGGTTGACGGCACCGAGATGCCGTTTCAGAGTTCCTTCCCCTTCCGCGTTGGCCTCCGCATGGAGATCCGCCATGGACTTGCGAGCGAATAAATTCATTTTCGGTTTCTTTCCATACCTTCCTTAGGAACGCGCGGGAGGGATTTGCATTCCGGGTTCATGAACACGAGAGACGCCGCGAGAACGGGATGTGCTCGGCCTCTCGATCTGGATTTTGAACGATTAGTTTAATTCAACGAAACAACGGATGGTTGAGAATCTGGGGGTTCCGTTTAGGATTCAGGACGAACCGGTTTTACGGCGAGTGAGGATGGACGGCCTGGGCAGTCTTTTCCGTAGGGGTTGCGAGGTCATGCCGATGTCGTTCGCAACACGGGGATGACGTATGGACCCTCGGGGATAATCGCGACCACTTTGTCCCCGGATTCCGAGACGCTCTGGGCGATGGCCTCTTCGATCGAATCGATCATATCGACGCAGGTCAGGTCGCGATCGTTGCCAACGATCCCCTCGCTGTACAAGGAAACCTTGCCGATGTTCAGCGGCCGAAGGAGCATATGGGTTTGCCAGCCGTCGATATCGGCCAAAGGCATGCCTCGAATGCGTTGCAGGAAGCGGTCGGCACCTAGCTGTCTCAAATGCGATTGAGATTCGCGATACTCGGGGGAGCCGAGACCTTCTTCGCAGCGACTGGCGATGATCATCCGGCCACCCTCGGCCATGATCTGCAGAGGTGCCACCATCCCTTTCACCGTTTGATAGTAGGTCTTGTCCAAGGGATATCCGGCGGCGCTGGTCACCAAGGTGGCGAATTTCCGATCGAAGGGGACCTCGGCATATTTTCGGACAAAGTCGACACTCTGAAGATGGCTGGCCACGCATTCACCAAAATTCACGAAGCTCGTTCGCCTCGCTTCATCGATGATCGTATTCACGGCATAGGTGGGCCCAAGGAGTTTGAGTATTTCCAATTGCCCTCGGTGCAATGGGTTGTTGATGAGGTTTGTGTTGCATGCAAACGGATCGGCCATGAACTGAAAGTTGTGAAACGTTCGAATGGTCACTTCCCCGGCCACCCCAGGCGCGACCACTTTACGCCCCCCGGAATAACCAGCCATGAAGTGAGGCTCGACCAAACCCACCACGATGCGCAGGTCGGCATCGACCAAATGCCTATTGAGAATCACGGGGATTCCATCGCTGGAGGTCGTACCTAAATCCACCATCCACGCGTTGTCGCGGGCGTAGTGATTTTCGATTCGGATGTGGTCAAAGATCCAATCGTCCCCCACGACTTCGAGCATTTCCTTCCCAAGATTGGGGCGATGCAAGCCGGTTGCGATCAGGATCGTGATTTGATCGTTGCGAATACCGGCTTGGTTCAGTTCGCCAACCAACCCTTTCAAGATGGGTCCGTTCGGGACCGGGCGCGTGATATCGCAGATAACGATGCAGACCCGTTTCGCGTGCTGCGCTATTTCGACAAGTGGAGGGGATCCGACTCCATTCTTGAGGGCAGCGTCAATGGCCGATGCCACATCGGTTAAGACGGGCATGGCTGGCTTGCGAATAATCGTCGGCTCGCAGCCCTTCGGAAGACGTAGTTTCAGTTCGCCTTTGCCATATCGAATCTCTATGGTCTCGGCCATCGATACACTCCCAGAGGATAAACGGATTGGAGGGCGTTTCGTACGTAGCTGATCGGCGATCGCCACGAATCCATACGGAAGATGATAGCGAACGATGACGTCGCGTCCCAGGGTCGCAGGATCCAGCCACCGCGCAAGCGATGAAGTTGCGCTATTTTGGCTTTATCTCGTACTCGTACTCAATGAAATGGTACTCGTACTCGTACTCGATCTCGTAATCAATGCGGTATCTTCGAGTACGAGTACGAGTACCGCTAACGCTGAGTACGAGTACGAAAAACCCAGGGATATTAAGGATTTTGGCACCGAGTGATTCGAAACGCGCAACATCAAAACGCGCATGCGTTTTTGCGAGCCCCTAGCTCGAAGACTGGGTCAACCCAATTCCATATTGCAAAGCATGAGGGATTCCAGCCAATCGCGCCATTGTCGCATGGAAACACTATCCATGACCGGTTCCCCCAAAGGAGGTATTGCCAGTTGTTTGTTTCCCGCCAGCCACGTGAGGCTGGCATCCCAAAGTCCGCTCGGAGCGACTTCGACCCGTAATTGAATGGGGTCCGCCGTGGTTCTCCCTTCAAAACATGTTTGCAAATCGATCTTGGATAGTCGACTCCAGGTGGACGAGCCGAGTCGCGTCCCTTCCACAAATTGGAGAACCGGCTGTTGTTTTCCTTCCTTGCTAAAGCGAAGGGTTCGGCTGACTTGATAACCAGCCGGAGTGTCTCTCGGGATTAGGATTTTCGGTGGATGCTGGTTACCGACTTCTTCCTGAACGATCATTCCCAAATCGTACGTCGTCGCCCCGTTGGCAGCAGGCGCCATTGTATCGACCGGTGGCATCAAGTACCGGGCTTGGATCGCTGCCCCTCGCGCTAAATCCGCAGATCCCATGGGTACCACGTTGGCTGAGGCGCTAACCAGTTTTTTCAATCGCTGTTGGATGGTGGGAAACCATCGGACATCGCCGATGAGCAACAGCGTATCGATGGTATCGGCGGGGATGTTGGCTCGCTGAATCACTTCTTTGGCAAAGGTCTCACAATCCCCTTCCAGGTCACCAACCCATTCCGCGATTCGATTCCGATCCAACGCATTCTCAAATCGGCCCTTGGGCAGCTCCACGGCAAAGGGTACGACCACCTGATGTTGCAAGCGTTCAATGGCTCGTTCCATGGTGCGTTGCAACTGGGACGCGAGATTGATGTTCTCGCGAGCGCTGATGCCAAACTGGGTTTCAATCAATCCAGCTAAGCGTTTGGTGGCGCGATCGCACCATCGCATCATGCCCCGTTTCCAGTCGCCCGCGAGTGCCAGCGTCTGCGTCCGTTGGGTGTCGACACGAACGATAGCAGCTTCGCATGCCGATCCGCTGAGCATGACCACCAGCATATTTTTTTGATAATCGTGTTTCCCTTTGGCGACCGCCAAACGGGATTCGATTTCGACGTGGGCAAGAGCTGCAGCCAGCGGCTTGTCGAGCAGTTGCAAGACTTCGATCCCGGCGATGACGCACGCTGTTCGTGTGCTGATACGGTGCATTTGATCGTAGCAACCAGGGACCGTGATCACGGCATGCGATGCGTTGGGTTCTTTGACGCGCGCTGCGACGGTCAATTGTCGAATGACGCTGGCGACCAACACTTCGGGAGGCACTCTCCGGTTGCCAAAAGGGCGTTCCAGAAACGGCAAACCATACCATCGTTGGAGAGCATAAAAAATCTGTTCGGGATGTTGAACTCGCTTGGCAGCCGCAGTCGAGCCGATCGATATTTGTTCCTCGTCGCTGAAGAGCATGTTTCGGATTTTGCAGGAATCCCCTTCCAAGGGCACTTCTTCGACTTTAAATTCCGAATTGATATAACTGACGCGGGAATGAATCATCCCAAGATCGATGCCGATCGGTGCATAGCTGCGTGGCAAGGTCGACGTGGACTGACCGAGACTGGTAGGGCGTTCTCGTACCAAGCTCGGTAGGGCTGCATTCTTTGAAGTCGATGCCCCGGCCGCCGGATTGCGTTCGATCAAACCAAGGGAATACATTTTTTCCAAGAGTTCATGGGCCGATTGGCAGCGATCGCGGAGATCTTTGGCGACGAGCGATTGAAAAACCGAATCGAGTCGCAGGTCGATATCGCTGCGGACTTCGTAGAGTGCGGGTGGTTTGCGATTGAGTTGCGCTAGCGCGGTTTGAACAGCCTCCCCAGTGAACATGGGGCGGCCAGTCAGCAAATAAAAGATGGTCGCTCCTAGCGAATAGAGATCGCTGCGGTGATCGGCCAGCTCCGGTGTATTGATTTGTTCGGGCGACATGAACTCGACGGTGCCCACCAGTTGGCTGTTGCTGTTGTCGAGCCTCTTTTCCATATCGCGTAAGACGGCTAGACCGAAGTCAAGGATTTTCAGGGTCCCTTGGTGCGTGAGCATCATGTTCCCGGGCTTGATGTCTCGATGGACGATTCCCCGTGAATGGGCGTAATCGAGCGCAGCCGCAGCCTGCTTCAGAAAGCTCATCACTTCGGAGGTTCCCATCGGACCATGGGTTTGGATGCGATGCGCTAGCGATTCCCCTTGGATCAGTTCCATCACGAGGTAGTGGACTTTGTTGGTCCGTGTTGGATGGCAACCGGCATCAAAGGCTGCCACGATGTTCGGATGCATCAATCGGGCTTGCGCTCGTACTTCGGCGTAAAATCGCTCGACTGCAATTGGGTCGTTGGAAAAACGCTCTGGCAAGATTTTGAGCGCCACCTCGCGGTCCATCGTGCGATGGCGGGCTCGGAAGACCTGTCCCATCCCCCCTGCACCGATCTTATCCAGAATCAAGTATTCGCCGAGGATGGGGCCTTCTTCCCCTGGCTTCTGGGAATCCAAAATAGGGGCAAGATCAAAGTCAGTTTCGTCCGGATGTTGGGGATTCTTCGTCGAATCATCGAGATGAAAGGCGCGCGTTACCTGATGGGGGGTGCCTTTGTGTTTGGGGAGATCAGGCTCTTTGGTCATGCGAATCTAGATAGGTCTGCGAACGAGTGGCCGTCGGAGAAAATGCTTGGGACTTGCGGTTCGCTGTCAGAGCATAGAATAGTCTCCATCCTAGGAATCGGTCTATGTGATCGGTGCTCGTTCTTGCTCCAGTTTCTAAAAAAGAGCCGTTAGGCATGCCCGAACCCCCCATTCTCGACTTGGCTCATGTCTACGTAGTTCGGGGTACGACGACCATTGTCAACGATTTGTCATTGCGGGTCGTCAATGGACAACACACCGCGATTCTAGGACCGAATGGTTCTGGCAAATCCACTCTGCTCAAACTGCTCCTGCGTACTATCTATCCCTCCGTGGTCCTCGGCCAGGCAGGTGAGGTGCGGTTGTTCGGCGAAACGGAATGGAACGTTTGGGATCTTCGCACCAAACTAGGGTTTGTCAGTGGCGAAGTCGATCACCACTTCATGACAGGACGAGCGGGCCGATTGACGGCAGAGCAAGCCGCATTGACCGGTTTTTTTTCTTCGGAGCTCGAGCCGGATGAGTCCCATGTGACGCCTGCTATGCGAGATCGCGCAATGCAAGCCCTCGATTGGATGGGGATGACGGATATGGCACAACGTCCACTGCTGCACATGTCCACGGGGGAACGGCGGCGCGTTCTGCTCGCGCGAGCCATGGTTCATCATCCGGTGGCACTGGTGCTTGATGAACCGACTGCCGGACTGGATCTCAAAGCCCAGGATCAACTGCTTCGGCACCTTGATCGGTTGTCGCAAGTCGGTACGACACTGATCTTGGTCACCCATCACATGGATGAAATCCTACCCTGCATCCAGCGAACGGTTCTACTGGGCGCGGGTCGGATTCGCTTCGATGGATCGACACACTGCGCGCTGGATCCCGTGCGGTTGTCGGAACTCTTTGAATGCGAGTTGCATGTCGCTCAGGCAACCTCCGGTTTTTGGCGCGTGGAGATGCGATAAATGAACAATGGGCAAAGGCTTTCGCCTCTACCCACTGTTTTTTGAAAGAGTGACTCTTGTCGGTTGAACTACGGCATCCGTCTTGTCATCGCGGTTGAGGCAGTGGCGGAAGCGGTAGGATCGGGCCGTTGGACACCGGTCCGCGATCGGGTTGAGATGTCAATCCCGAGCTTGGACTACCAACACCGGTATTCACTGGTTCCACCATTTCGGTTGGCGTCGATGGATCGGTCGAGGGCATATTGCTCCCAGGAAGATTCGCTCCATTGACCCCTGGAAGAGCGTTCGAATAAGCCCCCACGCTGGAAGGATCAAATCCTCCTGCGCTGATGCGATTGCGAACGGTAACCTCTTCGGGATTGTCTCTTGGTGTGAAGTGGCGTCCGCGTTGGTAGGCGCCATTGAGCATGCCCCCTGTCAGCGGTTCTTCGCTCAAGCCGACTTGGTTGTACGTCAAGAGCGATCCCTTCTCACGATGGAAATCCCGAATCGACAGGTTGTAATCGACCAGCGAACGGAAGAATGCGCTCGTACTGCTGGCTAGCCCCTGTTGGGCTTGCAAAAGGAAGTTGATGTTGATCAACCCACGCTCATAACGGTTCCGAAGAACTTCGACTTGCAGTTTGTCCGCTTCGATGCGGTTGTAATTGATCTGCATCTGTTCATAGCTCCGCGCGATTTGTCGAGCCGAGAAACTGAGTTCATGGGATATGCGCAGTTGCTGTTCTTCGAGAAGGGCCATGTCTCGAGCCAAGTTCAGTTGTGCGGAGCGGACTGCAGCAGATGCTTGACGCAATCCCACCGGATAGGACAACTCAAATCCCGATCGCCATTCCTGATACTTCCCGGTAGCCAAGGAGGTGAAGAAGTTATCAAACGGTTCCGACGGGTTGTACCCTCCTAATAAGTGGTCCCCCATCCCGCGATAACGATAGCTGTTGACGACATCCAGTCGTGGTCGACGGTTGAGTCGCGCGGCGATCAACTCGAGCTCGCGACGTTTGATGTTCCACTTTTGACGTCGGACTTCCACCCGTTGCGTTACGGAATCGCTAAGCGCGGATTGCCAGTCGAACATGACTTCGGCTTGGATCGGATCGTCGGAAGGTCGAATCAATCGTCCATCGGAAGCCTGAATTCCAATCATATAGCGCAAGCGTTGTTCGGCAGCATAGAGACCATTCGGTCCGCCGAGCGCATCATTGAGCTGAGATGCAAACAAGTAAAAGTTGGAGCGAGACTGGGCTTCAGCATCCGCTTCACCCCCTCGGTAACCTACCTTTTGAAGTTCTCGGATGCGCTGCCATGTACGCAAGGCGCTATCACGGCCGGAGATCTGAGCCTCCAGCGCGCGATATGCAAAGTAGAGTTCCCAGTACGCGGTCTCGACATCATTAATCAACCGGATTACACCCGCTTCAAAGTCCGCTAACGATACGTCGGTGTTGATTCTCGCGATCAGCACACCGTTGTATTGCCCGACCACGGAGTTTGGTCCCGCGATGCGGTTGTAGGTGGTGCCTGCCCCCTGCATCAACGGTTGACGCCACTCCGCTTCCAAAAATCCGGAGAAATCGCTTGGAAACAAACGGGTAAAGTTCGCCCGGGGAACTTGGTTGTGGTCGTAGAGAACATTCGTTCGCAACGCAAACGTGGCACCGGTCGCGGTCCGCTTCTGGATCTGGTTGACCTGGTTCCCCTGAACTCCTTGACGCACGCCGACGAGAAACGACCCGAATGTCGGATCTTTAATGATCGGAACGTTTTGCGGTTGGTCGGTCTTGTTCCAAAAGAGGGTTGAAGTGACCTGGGCGTCGAACGCAGCCAAAGCCGCTTGGGTGCCGTTCAATGGATTCAAATCCACCAGCGCAGGGTCCATCTGAGTCGGTCGACCATTCGGCGCAGGAACGACGGTTCCACCCAAGTCTCTCAATACCGTGCTCGTCTGCAGCGCCGTCTGGATAGCTTCCTGCAACTTGAGATCAAACGTGGGGAGATCGCTTGGGTTCTCCAAGGACAACGGATTGATCGTGTCGGAGGCCCGCGACGAGACCGTATCCGGTACGTCTGGGTGCTCGATCTGCGTCACGAAATTCTGAAAGTACGAGACGTCTTTCGAATCTCGCCACGCTCGAAAACGATCGACAGGACTGCATCCGGTCGCCAACATCGATGCAAGGCACATCGAAGAGGCCCATCGGTGGAATTTAGACTTCTGATTTCTGCTCATTCCCGCCCTCGGTCTGTTTGCCGTATGACAGTTCGGGTCGTCGTAGGTGATTTGAGCAAGGGGTGCAGGCTGTTCGCATTGATGACTGAAACGTATCGCGATCCCGTTCGCGAGGGACCTCTTGCCCCTAGTTGACGTTGCGGATCTTGATCTCACCTTTGCAAAGGTAAAAATCCATTCAATCAACAAGCCGTTTCGCCCATCACCTCTTGCAACCAATCGCGGCGAGGGAAAACCGGCCCCTACTGGAAAGACGGAGTCTTCCACCAGTGATTCGGTCGACCTCAACGCGGTCGCAGTTTTCCCAAGCGGAAAAATCTGCGCAATTGGCTCACTCGGGATATCGGAATGCGAAGCCATGGAACTGAAACCGCTCGGCCAGAAAAGCCGTATTTCTCGGCAAATTCTCTTTCATCCGAAAATTCTCACTCAATTGCCCGTTTAGCCCAGTCTGAACATCGTTTAGCATCCAAAGGCAACGAACCAAGGGGGCGACTCGCGTTCGATGGCCGCAAACTTCCGCCAAGCGGTAAACTTTCTTCAAGCTGCGTGTTTTAACGGTCGATTCACGAGATATGGTGAATCCGAATCCACAACTCCAAGACTCGCTCCTCAGTCGGCTCAATGCTGGCTTTGTGCGTGTTGCGCAAGCGTGGGGCAACGTGGTCATCCAAGGTATCGATACCCTGGGTGACATTTCGCTCTTTGCTTGGCGAATGCTGGGCTGGATGATCCGGTCGTGGCCCCGTCGCGAAACTTTGATGCCGAACTTTTACAGTGTCGGAGTCCTTAGCCTGCCGGTCGTCGCCTTGACCGGCACGTTCATCGGGATGGTCTTGGCGATCCAGAGCTATCACCAATTCAAGTCGATGGGCTTGGAGTCGAAGCTGGGTGCGGTCATCACCATGTCGTTGGTCCGCGAATTGGGACCTGTTCTGGCCGCAACCATGCTGGCAGGTCGGGTCGGCAGCGCGATGGCAGCGGTGATCGGAACGATGCGAGTGACAGAACAAATCGATGCACTGGTGAGCATGGGAGCAAACCCCATCCACTACCTGGTGGTACCGAGGTTTTTAGCCTGTGTTCTGCTGATCCCGGCTTTGACCATTATGGCGGACTTTATGGGAATCGTCGGTGGATACTTTTTTAGCGTCGTGGTGTTCGGAATCGATCACGCTCAGTACCTAAAGAACAGTCGCGAGTTCGTGTCGGGGTTCGACTTTTTTACGGGGATCTTTAAGAGCGTCTTTTTCGGTGCGACGATCGCTATTGTCAGTTGCTATCGCGGCTTTCATTGCACTGCAGGAGCCGAAGGAGTCGGCCGTGCGGCGACGGCCGCGTTCGTGCAAAGCTTTGTGATGATCTTGGCTCTGGACATCGTACTGAATATGCTTTTGGATGGAATCTACTACTCGATTTGGCCCTCAAGCACGGGGTCGAAGTTGCTTTGATGAACGATGCACCGAACCCAATTGAGCCGATCGCATCCAGTACCAGTGAACCACCGCTAGTGCGCACGGAGAATCTCTGCATTCAATTTGGTCGCCAAGTCGTACTGAACAACGTTTCGATCTCGATTCCTCGTGGACAGACGGTGGCCATTATCGGTGAGAGTGGGTGTGGCAAGACGATGTTTCTCAAGTCCCTCGTTGGACTGATTCCTGCATCCAGCGGAAGCGTTCAATTCGACGGGAATGATATCCATAAGATGCCCGATAGTGAGTTGACCCGTCTCCGCAAGAAGTTTGGTTTTGTTTTTCAAAACGCGGCGTTGTTTGACAGCATGAACATCGAACAAAACATCGGCTTCCCGATGCAGCAACATGGAGTCCCCGAGGGCCATGTTCGTAAAAAGTTGATCGAACAGCGATTGAGCGAGGTCGGATTGCCCCGGAACGTCTTGCAAAAAAGACCCTCGCAACTGTCGGGTGGGATGCGCAAGCGGGTCGGATTGGCGCGCGCACTGATCCTAGAACCAGAATTGCTTCTGTACGATGAACCGACAACGGGTCTGGATCCCATCATGAGCGATGTGATCAATGAATTGATTCTGAGAACACAAGCCAGATACTCGGTCACCAGCATCGTCGTCACCCACGATATGCATTCCGCCCACAAGATTGCTGACCGCGTCATCATGCTCTATCCGTACAGCCGACTTCACCCAGGGGAATCGCAAATCCTGTTTGATGGTCCTCCGGAAATGTTAGAAGAGGCCAAAGATCGTCGCGTTCGCCAATTTGTCAAAGGGGAAGCAGGCGAGCGACTGATGGAGTTGCTTGCTAGTCAATCCCAACATGCCGATGAAACGCCGCAACTGCACGACACGGTTGCTCGAAGGGAGGCGAACTAAAGACCATGGACGACAATGGATATCGATTTGGAGTGGGTGTGTTGGTGCTCGCTTCGGCCATCATTGGTGTTTTGCTCATCGCGTTCTTCGGTGCCGTTCCCAAATTTTGGGTCGAGCGTTATCGCTTCACGGTCAATTTCCCCAGTGCACCCAATGTCGGTGTGGATACGCCTGTGCGCAAGAATGGAGTCTTGATCGGGCGAGTTGCGAAAATCGATCTGCGCAAGCAACGAGGAGGTGGGGTCGATCTGTTGCTGGAAGTCGATCGCGAATACGAACTCCGCGTCGGTGAGACCCCTCGCATCAAGACCGGATCGCTCATTAGTGGTGATTCGGTGATCGAGTTTGTCGAACCCAACCCGAAGGAAATATTGGCGCGCTTTGACGGTTCTGCGGGATCGCCTCGGGATCAAGTCCTCGATGAACGAGAATTCGCGGCCGCGCAAGCCGTCATCGGCCCGCAAGATTTCATCTCGTCCGGACAAGTCGTCCCCGATCCACTCGAAGCTGTCGGCGATCTGGTCGGCCTCGCCAATTCCTTGCAGCGTGTGGCGGAACGATTGGATAGCATCCTGTCCGTTGCCCAGGACACCATCGGAGATGGCGAACTCCCAATCCGGGATGTGACCCGATCGCTCAAAGATACCATCGACAACATCAATGTTGCGGTCGGAACGGTTAATCGCATCGGAACGCAAGTCGAGCGAGCGCAGATTCCCGATCTGATTGCTGAAGCCCTGAACGAGGTGCCAAAACTCTTCCAAGAAGCCCAAGGCACCCTCACACAATTGCAACGGACGTTACGAGGATTCGAAGAGTTCAGTCAAAAGCTGGAAGGGATCAGTGGCGAGTTTGAAGGGATTGGTGAATCGGTCAAGTCCGCTATGAAGAACGCGGACGAAGCCATCGCCAACATCGCCGCGATCACCGAACCGCTCAGCCAACAAAGCGATGTGCTGACAGGCAATCTGATGCGATCGTTAGCGAACATCGAAGCCTTGGCAGCGGACCTGCGCGTCTTTGCCAATCGACTCAACAACAGCAACGGAACGATCGCTCGATTGATCGATGATCCAGCCATGTATGGCAAGATCAACGACACTCTCGACAATGTGCGATTGGTCTCCGGCAATATTGAATTGCTATCGAGACGACTTCATCCAATCGTGGAAGATGTCCGCGTCTTGACGGACAAGGTCGCACGCGACCCGGGCCAAATGGGAGTCCGTGGAATACTGAGCCCTCGCCCAACCGGCGTCGGCCTAAAGTAGGCCGTCGTGCCCCGCGCACCTGACAGGTTGGATGGCACCTTAAGATTTCTCACCGGATGTGTTTTCGAATCGAGCAGATATTTCGAAGACGCAAGCTGACTTGCGAATGGATCAACGCGCGCTTGGCGTTTGTGATCCGAACTATCGCCCGACCATTATTTTTGAAATTATCGTTGCGGAGAAGTTGGGAGTCGCCATATGCTGGTTATGCGCAAAAGTTACCAGCAAAGATCACTCCGTCGAATTAACTGCGCAATTTTCTTGACTTGTTATCTTGATTTGCTCTACTCATGGACGTTCGCTTTGCGACGCCGAGGGTGTTGTGGACACTTCATCTATGACGCCACAAACCGAATCATTCGGTTTCAGTGATGCGTTGTCTCCATTCTCTCGGGAGGTAATCGATGTCGCGTTCCGCACTTCTCACGCTTGTTTCATCTCTCCGTGATTCTTTCAGTCGATTCGGCTCCTATTCAGTTTCGTTAGGAACCATCTCGAAACCGGGGACTCTCGCTAAAAGACGACGATTTCGTGCGTTGATCATGGATTCGTTAGAAATACGATCTCTATTGGCAGCCAACCCTGTCGCTAAGGACGATACGGCCTATACGACACCAACGGGTACCGACTTGGTTGTCACGACATCCTCATTCCCGGCATATCCTGCCGTCAATGATATCGATATCGACAATACGTCTCTCAATTACAGCGTCGTATCCAACCCAAGCAATGGAACACTTCTTTCCTTCAATTCAAATGGAACATTTTCGTATCGCCCGAACTCTGCTTTCGTCGGAATTGACACCTTCACATACAAGGTCAGTGACGGGACGAACGACAGCAACTTATCGACAATCGCGATCGGCGTCGGGACCAAACTGCTTCCGCGTCAGAACCTTGATACTGCGTATCGATCGCCCCTTGGAGGGGCATTGGATTTATTCTCGAAACCGAATGCTTCTGCCGATGGCCAGGGGGCAATCGAACATTCCCTTGGGTTCCTCCCAATCAACCGATGGATCGCTGGCCGCAAATGGCAGCTTACAGTTGCTCGAAGCCCTCAGCCCTGATCAGTCCTTGATTTATCGATCCAACTCGCTGGTCAAGCCGATCATTGCTGTCGACACACAACTGGCACCAGGAGTTGCCGTTCCGTCGGCTATCTCGGCTCAATTGACCTTCAACGGTGTGGCAGGAACCAGCTACGCGTATTCGACATCGGGCATTTCCCCAGGCCAAGCCTTGCGATTCGCCCTCCAAGCCGATGGCACTTCTTTGGCAACGGGAGTCTATGACTACACACTAACCGTTAGCATGACGATCTACGGCCAGAGTTTCACGCAGAGCTACACGGGCAAGCAGGCGATCGTGAACCGCAGCGCGAGTGTCTACGGTTCTGGATGGTGGCTGGACGGGCTCGACAGCATCCTAGATAGCACCTCTGGTGGATTGCTGGTGAAAGGAAATGGCGACACTCTATGGTTTCCCAAATCAGGCTCAAACTATCTGCATGCCGCCGGAGACCTTCAGTACCAGTCCCTCGTCAAGAATGGGAATGGAACGTTTACAGTAACATCCAAGACAGGAACCATCTCGAACTTTTCGACCCTCGGATTGCTGACCAGTGTCGTCGATTCGAACGGAAACACGACGACCATGGCCTATGCCGATCGGAACAGCGATGGAATCGCCGATGAACTGGTTTCGATCACCGATCCGTTTGGACGGGTAACAAATCTCAATTATGCGTCAGGCAAAGTCTCTAGCATCGACCATTTTTCTGGTCGGACAACCACTCTGTCTTACAGTGGCGCTAACCTGTCCGGGTACACCCTGACCGATCCCGATGGCAGCGGCCCACTAGCGGCGCCTGTCGTCGGGTTCGCTTATACATCCGGCCAACTCACCAGCCGTACCAATCCCCTGTCGCAGACGACAAGTTACACCTACGGCACCAATGATGGGCGGCTACGGACAGTTACCTATCCCGATACGTCGACATGGCAATTGGTTCCTGCGGAGACGATCGGCCTGCCGACCGCAACATCTGGAAACACGCTGAAGAAGCCGATTGATGTTCAGGCAACGGTGACCGACCAACGGAGCAACACGTGGAAATTCCGCACCGATCGCTATGGAGGGATTACCGAGTCCATTACGGCCTTGGGATACGTACGCATGGCACTGCGCGATGCCGATGGAAACCCGTATATCGTCAATGAACCCGATCCTGATGGCACAGGCCCCTTGGGCAGTTCGATAACCTTTCTCGGTTACAACACTCAATCGGATTTGACCCACCTGATTGCACCCGATAGTGGAGTAACAACCCTAACGTATTCAACGACTCTGCACCGCTTGCTTTCGGTCACGGATCCCCTTGGACGCACCACATCGAGCACCTACGATACCGCAGGGAATCAGTTGACTAGCGTCGACGGCGCTGGGTACACGACCACCTATGCCGTCAATTCGCGCGGGCTACCGACGAGCATCACTCCTCCCGACCCCGATGGCGCTGGACCTCTCACCTCACCGGTGACATCGCTCACGTATGATACGTATGGACGGCTGATTATGGTGACCAATCCCGACAGTTCTACCCAGTCATTTACCTACAACACAGCGGATCAGAATCTCACCCGTGTCGATGAATTAGGCAATACGACGACCGTCGCGTACGACAGTTTGGGACGCAGGACATCCGTCACCGATCGGGTCGCGGCTGTCACGCAGTTCGCGTACGACGCCCTGTCCCGAGTCATCAAGCAGACGGACGCGTTAGGAAACATCACAGACATCGAATACAACAATCGAGGCTGGGTTTCCAAGATCAAGTATCCAGACCCCGACGGTTCTGGACCATTGGCTCGGGCCGAAGATGTACGGAGTTACGATACCAACGGAAACTTATTAAGCAAAGGCGAATCTTCGGGCAATTTTACGGCACCCTTGACCGCTACTTTCGATGCGGACAATCGACAGGTCAGTAAGTGCGATCCCACCAATTCGACGGTTTCCGAAAATTGGTACTATGACAATGCAGGACGACTGATCGGATTTACGCGGGCAGCTATGAGTGGTATGCAGCCTGACAAAACCGTCCTCGAATACGACCCGATGGGAAGAATCACACGTCAAAGTGTTCAATCGCAACCGTTGATGGGGGCACCGACGATTCGTGCTGAATCTTCCTTCGGGTACAACATCGCGGGCGAGCTAATCTCGCAGACCGATGGCCGTGGGTTCACCCAGAACAACACCTACAATAGCCGAGGTTTGCTTGCGACCGAGACCCTTCCCGACGCCGATGGCATTGCTCCCCAATTTCGACTGATCGTTTCGCATACTTATGATGCCATGGGCCGAGAGATTAGCGTCGATCGGGGTTTTGGCCGCGTCACTTCGTTGGAATACAACAGCCGTTCGTGGGTCAATAAAGTCATTTCTCCCGATCCCGACGGTGCCGGTTCATTGACTGCACCTATCTTTTTGGTCGGTTACAACCTGCGAGGAGACCAGACAAGCGTCACCGACCCACTCAATCGCGTCACCTCCTACACGTACGACAACGAACAGCGGGTCACCAAGCGTACCGATCCAGATGCCGACGGAGCTGGGCCATTAACCAGTTCGGAAATCAATTGGGTGTTCGATGCCCTAGGTCGAGTTACCAGCACGACCGACGCCCGCGGTGGCGTGACCAGCTTCACGTTCGACAGCTTGGGCCGGATGCTCACGCAAACCGATCCGGACCCCGATGGCGCAGGTTCCTTGACGGCTCCCGTGACCACGATTGGATACAACAATATCGGCGTCTCGACCGTCACCGACCCCATGGGTCATGTGACCTCGTACACTCGTGATGGAAAGGGGCGTGTGCTAAGCGTCACCGATCCCGCTGGAAACACGACGAATTACGTGTATGACTTCTACGACAACTTGCTCTCCGAAACAGGCCCGGATCCCGATGGTGGAGGTCCTCTAGCCCGTCCTGTTACCTCGTATGTCTTCGATTCTGTGGATCGCATGACCAGCAAGACGGATCCGAAAGGAGGAGTCACCTATTTCACGTACGATCTGGCGAGCAACCTGACATCACTCAAAGATCCGGTCAATAACACCACGAACTTCGGATACGACGGATGGAACCGATTGGTACTCGATACCAACGCCCTGTCTAAATCCAAAAGTTACGTTTACGATGTCGCGGGCAATCTGACGCGGACGGTCGATCGCAACGGCCGAATGATCCAATACGTCTTTGACACGCTGGATCGCCAGACGCAAGAAAAATGGCAACAGAGTGGTTCCGCGGCGCCGACCCTTACCGTCGCCACCACCCAGGAAGGTGGCTCGATTGGAGAGCAGCAGTCAGTTGGCTGGACCGTAGGCGGATTTGGTATGTCTGGTACTTTCACACTAACCCAGAACGGACAAACGACCTCGGCCATCGCATGGAACGCGTCTGCGGCGACGATCCAATCTGCCCTGGAAGCGTTAACGACGATAGGGGCTGGAAATGTATCAGTCACGGTTACGACGACCGGATCCTACGGTCGAACTATCGGTATCACATTTCAGAACGCGAAAGCGGGAGTGGACTTGCCGCAAAGGTCCATCAATTCCGGTGGATTGGTTCCGATCATGTCGACGGTAACACCTTTCAACACCACAAGTATCAACGGATCGGTCCAGACCGAGGTTCAGACAATCAACTTAGCCAACGCCTCTGGAAGTACATGGCGGGTTGCCTACAACGGCGAGGTTTCCGCCGCGCTCGCTCCAACGATTACTGCTGCGCAACTAAAATCCACCTTGGATGGATTTAATGGGATCGATAACGTCACGGTCACAGGAGGGAGTGGCAGTTTTACCGTCACCTTTGGCGGGAGTCAGTCCACCACGAACATGCAACAGATCTTCGGCGATGCCGCCAATGCGAGCAATGGTTCGAGCACGCGGACCATCACTACCACCTACGATGCGGCCAGCCAAGTGACGTCGGTCTCCGATCCCTCGTCAACAATCAACTTTACCCTGGACAATCTCGGCCGAGCGACCACGATTGCTCAATCGGTCAATGGTCTTACGCCTACAGTATCGCTAGCCCAAGCATTCGATGCGATGAATAATCGAACGGAACTGAAAGCAACAATTACATCAACGCTCGACTTCAAGAACACTTACCAATACGACAAACTACAACGTTTGACCGATATCGTCCAGCAAGGTCAATCAGGCGGGAACGCGGTCCTCGCGAAGCATGCGTCCTTTGCGTACAACGCCCTCAGCCAACGCACCCAAATCGCCAGGTACCAAAGCACTGGCACAACCAATGCCGTTGCCACCACGGACTTTACGTACGACTCGGCCAATCGACTCAGTGGTATCGCCCACAAACAAGGTTCCACAAACCTCAATACCTACGCCTATACCTACGATCCCCTGTCCAGGATCGCTTCCGTTGTTTCGACGCTTGAAGGTACCGATACCTATTCCTACGACCAGACATCGCAGTTGGTCGGTGCAACCCACACATCGCAATCCAATGAGACCTATGGTTTCGATGCCAACGGAAACCAGAATACCACTGGCTTTACGACAGGGACGAACAACCAAACCACCGCAGGGCTTGGATTTACCTACACCTTCGATGACGAAGGGAACCGGACCTCGAAGACCGAGACCGCTACAGGCAAGGTCGAAGAGTACACATGGGACTACCGCAATCGGTTGACAAAAGTCGTCTTCCGAAACAGCTCTGGTGGGGCGATCGTCAAGCAAGTCGACTACGAATACGATCCATACAATCGACTGGTACATCGGACATTCGACGCCGATGGAGCAGGATCCGGCGCTGCAACCGATCAATTCTGGGTCTATGACGAAGGGATCAATGCCGTATTGCAATTCGACGGCTCGTCGGCCTCGAATCTATCCCATCGCTATCTGTGGTCCAACAACGTCGACGAACTTCTGGCCGATGAACAGATCGCCGGAAGCAACACGCTGTGGGGATTGGCGGATCACCTCGGCTCACTTCGTGACATCGCGGATCTCAATGAGGGAACGGGAGTTACCTCGGTCACCAACCATCGCACATTCAACAGTTTCGGCAAACTGATTTCCGAGACGAACGCGGCGGTGGACATGCTCTTCGCGTTCACAGGCAAGCAGTATGACGAAGCAACCGCCTTGCAGCACAATCTCTTCCGCTGGTATGACCCGGTAATGGGTCAATGGCTCAGCGAAGACCCCCTTAGCTTCGCGGCAGGGGATGAGAATGTAAGGAGGTATGTGGGAAATAGGGTGGTCGATTTGATGGATCCAACAGGGTTGGAAGAGAGGGCGTTAACAGCAAAGCAAGCAAAATTAATCTACGAATGGCTACATGAAGATGAATCGAATCCCCTCCCTGAGAATCCAAGCACATTTCGCGATCCTGTGTTACCACGCGCACCAGTGCAGGGTGAATCAATTCCTGATCGCAACGGCGCTGTTCCATGTACTGGAGGTTGGCTTCCTCGGACGCCACCGAATACACAACTGCCGCGAATCCCCGAGCCATCGGGTGATTTGTACTTTTTCCTGGAACTAGACCTGACTGGGGTTACAGGGGTGGAGCCACAGATTGGATACGTTATCGACCTCGACAACATCCTGGAAAGTGGTCTTTTTACAACAGTATCTGTGTCTGCGGGGGTTAATGTAGGAGGAGGAGTTGGATTGGGTTATCACTCTGGGGACATCGAAGGCAAGGGTATTGGCGGCGATGTTAATATGCCAGGTTTAGGTTCGGTCTCAGGAGGATCAGACTTAGATGGAAATCCGTATGTCGCCGTATCCGCTGGTCCAGGCTGCGGCGCTTCCGTAAATATATCTGTCACTAACACGTGGTCACCGTGGTACAGCGCGATAGACACCCTCCACAGTAAGTTAGTCCTTCCGGTCACGAACTGGTGGTACGGGCAACAGAACTGATCTAGATTCCACCGGCGCTTGCGCATCCGATCTACTCATTCTGCACAGACACCATAACGATGATTGTATTCGTCCTAAATTAAAACTTATGTTTGAATCCGCAATTTCCTATGCCAGATTAGCAATGATCGTTTTACTTATGCCATTGGCACTATACTGCTCGATAGTTTACCCGTTCGTAATACTTTGGTTTATTAAGTCCCATTGGATTCCTTGGATTAGGCTGTATTGGAAAATACGTCGTAAACTTTCGAAGCGAACAAACTTTTCCTTGTTTCGAAGTCGATACGCGAGATGTAATAGCATCCTATGGAAGCTAGAGGGTGGACGCATTTACCGCGTTTTTTGGATCATGTTGTTTTTGCATGTGCCTTTTTTTTTGGCAATTGCGTTATGCATCGTATTGAATTTGCTTAGATAAGTAACTGCATTCAGGTAGAAGACAGGTTGGTGCCATCCACAATTGGCACTCAAGATTTCGGATTCGCAAATTGCGGGAAGGGAATCGCCTCCGACCATTTGGTTGGGTGTCAAGAGCCGAGCAGTGCCACACAAGTATCGCTTCCTTTGGCACCCCGAGCGGCTTTGCCAACACTACCGTGACGGGAGGAAACTTCACCGAAACGCAGACCATTACCCTCTCGAACGCTTCCGGAGGAACATAGCGGGTGCCCTACAATGGCGAAGTTTCTGCACCTCTTTCCCCATCTATCACGGCCAGTCAACTAAAATCAGTCCTGGATGGTTTTAATGGGATCGACAACGTCTCCGTTACCGGGAGCAGTGGCAGTTTTACCGTCACCTTTGGCGGGACTCAGTCCACCACGAACATGCAGCAGATCTTCGGCGATGCAGCCAATGCAAGCAACGGTTCAACTGTGCGGACCATCACCTCGGCCTACGATGCGGCTAGCCAAGTGACGTCGGTCTCCGATCCCTCGTCGACAATCAACTATACGCTCGACAATCTCGGCCGAGCGACCACGATTGCTCAATCGGTCAATGGTCTTACGCCGACAGTATCCCTAGCCCAAGCGTTCGATGCGATGAACAATCGAACGGAACTGAAAGCAACAATTACATCCACGCTGGACTTCAAGAACACGTACCAATACGACCAACTGCAACGTTTGACCGATATCGTCCAACAAGGTCAATCAGGCGGGAACTCAGTAACCGCCAAGCACATCACGCAGTCGTACAACGCCCTCAGCCAGCGCACACAGATCGCTCGTTATCAAAGCACGGGTACAACCAACGCGGTGGCCACCACGGACTTCACCTACGACTCTGCCAATCGTCTCAGTGGCATCGCCCATAAACAAGGGACAACGAACCTCAATACCTACGCCTATTCCTACGATCCCCTTTCTAGGATCGCATCCATTGTTTCGACGTTGGAAGGAACCGATACCTCTTCCTACGACCAGACATCCCAGTTGGTCGGTGCGACCCACACATCGCAATCTAACGAGACCTATGGCTTCGATGCCAACGGCAATCAGAATACCACTGGCTTTACGACAGGGACGAACAACCAAACCACCGCAGGGCTCGGCTTCACCTACACCTTTGACGATGAAGGGAACCGAACCTCGAAGACCGAGACGGCCACTGGCAAGGTCGAAGAATATACATGGGACTACCGCAATCGATTGACGAAGGTCGTCTTCCGAAACAGCTCGGGTGGGACGATCGTCAAGCAAGTCGACTACGAATACGATCCCTACAATCGTCTGGTCCATCGAACGTTCGACGCCGATGGTGCAGGATCCGGCGCTGCAACCGATCAATTCTGGGTTTACGACCAGGGGATCAACGCCGTCTTGCAATTCGATGGTTTGTCTGCCTCGAATCTATCCCATCGCTATCTGTGGTCCAACAGCGTCGACGAACTTCTGGCGGACGAGCAGATCGCCGGGAGCAACACGCTGTGGGGATTGGCGGATCACTTGGGTTCACTGCGTGACATCGCGGATCTCAATGAGGGCACCGGGGTTACCTCGATCACCAACCACCGTATCTTGAACAGTTTTGGGAAGCTGATTTCCGAGAACAACGCAGCCGTGGACATGCTGTTCGCGTTCACGGGCAAGCAATATGACGAAGCAACCGCCTTGCAGCACAACCTTTTCCGATGGTACGACCCGGCACTGGGGCAATGGCTCAGCGAAGACCCGCTGGGCTTCGCTGCGGGGGATGAAAATGTTAGGAGGTACGTGGGGAATGGGGTCGTGGATTCAATCGATCCATTGGGGTTACAGGAGCCATGGGAGGATCCAAGCCTCACGGTAGAACGGATCAAGGCCACAATGACGCCAATACAACTGGGCAAACCACTTGCCAGTCATGGAAATGGTATCCCCTCTGGATCCTTTACACCTCCGCCTCGAATTCTTAGGCCTAATATCGGCGCGGGGACCGGTACATTCCACTATTCGCAAAACTCAATTCAATTCAGGGTGAGTAATATCGATTGTCAAGAACTAGAGAGACGCATCTACGAAGACTTGAAAAGCTTCGCTCATTTTAACGGCGGTGCAAACACTATCGCAACCGTCGAACTTAATTCCACAGGGATTGAGGCATATTTTGACATGCTTGGGATAAATGGAACTATCTCAGATATTAAATTTATTACCGGCAATGCGGACAGGTCGCCCGTTAAACTTACATTTGATGATGCAAATAGCACGGTAGTGGCTCAGACACTTGAGGGGCATATGCTAGAGGGCGTCCGCATTTGGACGGTATATGTTAATTCAGGCCCATTCCAAGACGCAGATGTCACAATCATAACCGCTGCATTCGACAGAAAAATTGGCATCGTAAATAATATCGGAGCATGGGCCGTCGGAACTGCAGCACAACTAGCCGTTTGGGACCAATACCTAACTAATATAATGAATGCGTACAGCGGGATTGGTTTAAGTCAGCATCCACTCCTTCCAGCCGCGCCATTGCATTTTGATCGAGATACAGGATCAGCAACCTTGCCGATAAACTGGCCTTAACACTTACACACATCCAAAATCCATTTCAACTACATCATGAAACGCTCACGTTTTTTCTTGATTGCATGCGGAATGCTTTCCACTGTTTTTGTTTTGTACTTATGGACAAGAAAATTAGATACGCCCTCGAATCGGAGGAGAGTGTCAATAGAAATAGCGACTCTCGTACGCCAATCAAAAGACTCACCGACAGACTTGGGTATTACAAACGAATTGATTCGTCGTAGCCGTAGCAAATACGAGTTTGAAGCTGTCGCGGCACTTGTTGGACTTGGTGAGATTGGCGATGCAGCATCCTCAGCGATTTTCGATATCGCAATATTGATGCATTCGGAAAATGCGGTAGTGAGGCGTGAAGCTGCTCGGGCACTTGCAAATTTGGGAAATAGAAGCGCACCAGTAATGGATGACCTCGCGTTGCAGGTCGCAAAAGTTCCTAGTGATGATGAGAGTTGGTTTGCAGCCGAGGCATTAGGAAGGATCGGTGGTAAGGCGAAAAGGTACCTGCCATTGCTCCGTGCTAAGATTGGAACAGGTGCGTCTCAATTTGATGACTCTTTGAGGCGCGCGATTGTATCCATCGAAATGTCAACTACGGAAAAAGAGGATTGAATTAACAATTATCTGCCATTCACGAGTTGTACTGTCAGATTATCGAGGGTGTGCAATCTCTCTCGCGGCATCGTGGCTTTCTCCTCAACAATCGCCCCATTTGCTCCAGGTGAACAGGCAGCTCACATCATCCCAAGGAATGGTTGGGCTTGGGCCGCCCCTGAACTCCATCAAATCATTCGCGATGTAACGAATGCCGGTTTGATCGATGACGTTGCAAATGGGTTCCGAGGTACAGTAGGGCATTCTGGAACCCACTCCGCAGCGTATGTAGATGACTTGATTCTTGTGATGAAAGGGCGAACAACTCCCCCACAAATGATTGAGGGAATGGATATCCTGCGAGAGTTGATCAAGGCCGGAAGATATTTATGAGCGATCGTATCGAAGTATTCGTTCTCAAACCCGAGCTTGTTGATCCGCGTTTCTTTGGTTTCAATTTCGCACCTGAGGCCAAGCCGTTTCTCGGCAACAGATTAGCCAGCGATGACTTTGACGTGGACAACGCACAATCATTGGATTGGACACCAAGGACGTTACAGCCTATTTGGCGACCTCAACCGGTCGAAGGACCGACTCGCCCTTTCAATGACTTTCCATGCGTCGATCTCATCGTTCCGGCTTTCAGCAAAAGGGCTGTCGAGGTTCTGGGAGAAATGTTGACTGACAATGGCGAACTATTGCCACTTGTTTCGACCGTCGGCGAGTACTACGCGTTTAATGTATTCACTAAAATCGATTGCTTGGACGCAGAGAACACAAGATATTTACGTCCTGCGGAGAGGAACGCGGCGCTAATGCTTGTTGATTCCTTTGCCTTTCACGAGGCGAAGCTAAGAGGAGCAACAATTTTCCGTATACCGCAACAACAAAAGCTAAAACTTGTAACGAGTGCTTTCAAAGAACGAGTTGAGAATGCACGACTCAATGGCTTCAATTTCGCAAAGGCCTGGCCTCTTCCAATCGGTACGTCTTGGCGTGAAGAGGCGGCAAAACAACGCAGGAAAAGTAAAGCCGTCAAGCTAGTTGGCCAAGCATTTGTTTTACGTCTTAGGCTCAAGAGCGACGCACCCGATGCATGGGAAGAGGAACTGGCCAAGCAGATTCGGGCATCGTTGGAGCAAGAACTGAAGCAAGAGTCATTGGCAGATCCTTATTGGGGATTCATAGAAGCAGCGGAATTCGAGGAGGGTGAGTTTCGCATCTTTTGTACTTGCCCCGATTGCGAGGAGTTGGCAAACCATTTGTCGCAATGGATGGAGAGGCTTCCCTGGGAATCGGATATTTTCATCATCAAGCGATACGGAAACCTATATGATCAAAAAGCGAAGGAGAAACACTTCGCAATACGGAGGGAAGAGGAATAGCTCAAGCTTCCGTTGAGCTACGCAGGACGGAAGACAGGGTTCTTCGGGAATTTTAGTGGCTGACTTTTGCCGGTAACAGGTCGAGCTTGCCGCAGAAGAACAGGATGCGAATGCGGTAGCTTTGGAACGATCAAAATCCTCGGGCGTTCGATTTGATCTGCTGGATCTTGCTGTTGAATCCTTCACTCATGGCGTTGGTCAGTTTGTGCTGAAAGTGGTTCAGTAATCCCGGTAGGTGTCGCTTGAGCATCTTCGCTTTGGCCACCATCGGCGCTAGCTTGCTCTTGGAAGCCCAGTCGTACCATTGCTCAAAGTATC
>Ga0194055_10000288_pt1 | contig 39780 bp, 34 predicted proteins | sample SepL449m_MetaG_FD_155482 | JGI IMG/M metagenome (GOLD analysis project Ga0194055, IMG submission 155482) | Anoxic zone freshwater microbial communities from boreal shield lake in IISD Experimental Lakes Area, Ontario, Canada - Sep2016-L442-9m | ecosystem: Environmental > Aquatic > Freshwater >... | reverse complement strand
GAACAAGCCCGTCGTCGGAATGGCAAACACGCCGAGCGGTAACGGCTACTGGTTGGTGGCTACCGACGGTGGCATCTTCTCCTACGGCGACGCTGTCTTTTACGGCTCCACGGGTGGGACCACGTTGAACAAGCCGGTCGTGGGTATGGCCGCAGTTCCGAGTGGCCTTGGCTACTCGCTGGTGGCCTCCGACGGTGGCGTGTTCTCCTACGGATCGGCCAAGTTCCTCGGCTCCACCGGCAACATCACGCTGAACAAGCCGATGGTCGGCATCGACGTAATCAAGGGTGGCTACTGGCTGGTTGCCTCCGACGGCGGCATCTTCTCCTACGGAAATGCCCCCTTCCTCGGTTCCACCGGTGCGATCATCCTGAACAAGCCCATCGTGGACATGGCTTCCACGGGACCGGTTCCCAACGCCTAAGCCTGAGCAACTCTGCTTGCAGCGGTACCAAGGACCGGGGGCTTCGGCCCCCGGTCCTTGCGCGTCCGGGGGAGTTGATCGTCGATTTCGGGCACACCGGGTCGCTCGCGGGCCGTACGATGCACCCATGACTGACAGCACTGTTCCCGGAGATCCCTCTGAAGCGCCCCTGGTGGGCATGAAGCCCCGCAGCTTCGCCGTCACTGACGGACCGACCCGGGCACCGGCTCGGGCCATGCTGCGGGCCGTCGGGATGGGTGACGACGACTGGGACAAGCCCCAGATCGGCGTGGCCTCCTCGTGGAACGAGGTAACTCCGTGCAACATGCCACTGGCCCGCCTGGCCCAAGAGGCCAAGCACGGCGTGCGCGAGGCCGGCGGATTCCCCCTCGAGTTCGTCACCATCGCCGTGTCCGATGGGATCTCGATGGGCCACGAGGGTATGCGGGCCTCGTTGGTCAGCCGCGAGGTCATCGCGGACTCGGTCGAGACCGTCATGCACGCCGAGCGTTTCGACGGCATGGTTACCCTGGCCGGCTGCGACAAGTCCCTGCCCGGCATGCTCATGGCCGCCGCTCGGCTCAACCTCCCGAGTGTCTTCGTCTATGGCGGCTCGATTCTTCCCGGACGCGTCCGTGACCGTGCCATCGACATCACCTCGGTGTTCGAGGCAGTAGGTGCCAACGCCGTCAATGCCCTCTCCGACGAGGAGCTCTCGCTCATCGAGCACAACGCCTGTCCGACCGAGGGTTCGTGTGCCGGCATGTTCACCGCCAACACCATGGCCTCGGTGGCCGAGGCGCTGGGGATGTCTCTGCCCGGTAGTTCGTCAGCCCCGGCCGTCGACCGCCGCCGCGACGATGACGCCCAGGCCGCTGGCCGGGCCGTGGTGGAGCTCTTGCGTGCTGGCATCCGACCACGGGACATCTTGACCAAGGAGGCGTTCGAGAACGCCATATCGGTGGTCATGGCCCTTGGCGGCTCTACCAACGCCGTCCTCCACCTGCTGGCTATCGCCAACGAAGCCCGGGTGGATCTGACCCTGGACGACTTCAACAAGGTGGCCGCCCGGGTGCCCCATCTGGCTGATACCAAGCCAGCTGGCAAGTACCACATGTCCGACATCGATCGGATCGGCGGGGTGCCGGTAGTTCTGGCCCAGCTCCTCGAGGCCGGCCTGCTGCACGGGGACTGCATGACCGTCACCGGCCGTACCATGGCGGAAAACCTGGCCGCCATCAACCCGCCCGCCCCCGATGGCGACGTGGTCCACCACCTCTCCGACCCGATCCACGCCCATGGCGGCATCGCCGTCTTGAAGGGCTCGCTGGCCCCCAAGGGTGCGGTGGTCAAGGTGGCCGGGATCGACAAGCTCCACTTCGACGGCACCGCTCGGGTGTTCAACGGCGAGGCCGAGGCCATGGAGGCCATCCTGTCGGGCTCGATCCAGCCCAACACCATGGTGGTGATCCGTTACGAGGGACCCAAGGGCGGTCCCGGAATGCGCGAAATGCTGGCCATCACTGGAGCCATGAAGGGTGTGGGCAGGGGTGCAGACTGCGCCTTGGTCACCGACGGCCGGTTCTCGGGCGGCACCCACGGGTTCTGCATCGGGCACGTCTCGCCGGAGGCAGTGGACGGGGGACCGATCGCCCTGGTGGCCGACGGTGACCGGATCGTGGTGGATGTGGAGAACCACACCATCGATCTGCTGGTGGACGACGACGAGCTCGATCGACGCCGGGCCAACCTGAAGCATCCCGAGCCCCGCTATACGCGCGGTGTGCTGGCCAAGTACGCCCGCCTGGTGACCGGAGCCGAGCACGGGGCGGTCACTGAGCCGTAGGCGCGTTGCTAAGGGGATCGGGACAGGGATCTACACGGGCATCGGCAGCCATTGTGGATCTCGTACTTGTCGAAGTGCTGTCGGCGTGTCAGAATGACTGCACGATGAGTACCACCATCCAAACCTTCGACTGCTTGGTACCCGTTTCGTAGCGCACGCGACGTTGTTTCGCCGTGTGCGCTTTCCGACCTCCCAGATGGGAGGTCGTTTTCATGTCCGTCCTTCGGTGAGATTCCAGGGGTCGGGCGGCACCGAATCTTCCTCTTCACACCACCGACAGATCACACCGACCATCGCCACAAGGGAGCACCCGATGGAACTCACCGGAGCACAGGCCCTGATCAAGAGCCTCGAGATGCAGCACGTGGAGGTCATGTTCGGCCTCCCCGGAGGTGCGATCCTGCCCGTCTACGACCCGATCCTCGACTCGTCGATCCGGCATATCCTCGTCCGCCACGAGCAGGGTGCGGGCCACATGGCCCAGGGCTACGCCCAGGTCACCGGACGTCCCGGTGTGGCCATCGTCACCTCGGGCCCCGGGGCCACCAATGTGGTCACCCCGTTGGCCGACGCCTACATGGACTCGACGCCGCTGGTGGTCATCACCGGCCAGGTGGCTACCACCTCGATCGGCACCGATGCGTTCCAAGAGAGCGATATCACCGGGATCACCATGGGGATCACCAAGCATAATTGGCTGATCACCGATGCCGCCGATATCCCGCGGATCGTGGCCGAGGCCTTCCACGTGGCCACCACCGGCCGTCCGGGCCCGGTCCTCATCGACATCCCCAAAGACATCGCCCAGTCCTCCATGGAGTGGTACTGGCCCTCACCCAGTGACCTGGATCTGCCTGGCTACCGCCCGGTGACCGACGGTGACCCTGCGCTGATCCGTGAGGCAGCGGAGCTGCTGCTGGGCGCGAAGCGTCCGATCATCTACGCCGGAGGCGGCATCTTGAAGGCCCGGGCGGCCGACGCCCTCCGAGAGTTGGCCGAGCGCACGGGCATCCCGGTGGTCACCACCCTGATGGCCCGTGGCTGCTTTCCGGACTCCCACCCGTTGTGCCTGGGAATGCCTGGGATGCACGGCAACTACACCGCCGTCACGGCCATGCAGAAGTCGGATCTCCTGATCGCCCTCGGCAGTCGGTTCGACGACCGGGTGACCGGTCGGGTGAACGCCTTCGCCCCCGAGGCCAAGATCATCCATGTCGACATCGACCCGGCCGAGCACAACAAGGTCCGGCGGGCTGACGTGGCCATAGCCGGGGACTGCCGCCTGGTGATCGAGGAGCTCCTCATGGCGCTCGAATCGCTCGGCCTCAGCCACTCCGATGCCACCCGGGGCGGATCGGGTGGAACTCCATCTGATGCCGTGGCCGGCGCTACAGCGGCCGCTGGCTCAGTGGCTGCGGGCTTCCCTCGCGAGGGGCTGGCCCCGTGGCGCTCGCAGCTGGGTGCATGGCAGGAGCGCTTTCCGCTCTTCTACGACCAGCAGCCAGGAGCGGGACCGCTGAAGCCACAGTTCGTCGTCGAGCAGCTGCGGGATCGCACGCCTGGCGACACCATCGTGGCCTCCGGGGTGGGTCAGCACCAGATGTTCGCCTCCCAGTACTGGCAGTTCGACCATCCCTACACCTGGGTGAACTCGGGCGGCCTCGGCACCATGGGATTTGCCGTCCCCTCGGCCATCGGGGCAAAGGTCGGACGCCCGGACAAGATGGTGTGGGCCGTCGATGGTGATGGCTGCTTCCAAATGACCGCCCAGGAGCTGGTGACGGCCAGCTCGGAGCGCATCCCCGTGAAGATCGCCATCCTCAACAATGCCTACTTGGGCATGGTTCGCCAATGGCAAGAGATGTTCTATGAGGAGCGGTACTCCGAGGTCTACCTGTCTCCCGATCTGCCCGACTACGTGGGTTGGGCCGAGGCCATGGGCTGTGTCGGCATCCGGGTCGAGTCCTCCGACGATGTCGGTGCGGCTATCGACAAGGCCAACTCCGTCGACGACCGCCCGGTGGTCATCGACTTCCGGACCGACGCCTTCGAGAAGGTCTACCCGATGGTGGCCGCTGGCGCATCCAACGACGACATTCTGGTCGACCCGTCGCAGATCGGAGGGCACCCCGCATGAGCATGTACGGAACGGACAAGCGCCACCACACCCTGACGGTGCTGGTGGAGAACAAATCTGGTGTCTTGGCCCGGGTGGCGAGTTTGTTTTCGCGACGCGGGTACAACATCTTCAGCCTGGCCGTGGCACCTTCGGACAACCCGAAGTTCAGCCGGATCACCATTGTGGTCGACGTGGAGTCCGCTCCGCTCGATCAGATCATGAAGCAGCTCGACAAGCTGATCCCGGTGGTGTCGATTCGCGAACTCGACCCCGCAGACGCCCGAGAGCGCGAGCTGCTCCTCGCCACCGTGGAGGCCGGTCCTGACACACGTGGACAGGTCATCCAGCTGGTGGGCGTGTTCGAGGGCAAGATCGTCGACGTGGGCCCAGCCCACCTGTCGGTGATGCTGGCCGGCTCACCGTCCAAGCTCGACGACTTCGAAGATCTGATCCGGGGGTACGGCATCGTGGAGATGCAGCGGACCGGCCGGGTCGCATTGCCTATGCTTGACCGAGTCGATCACCGGGGCCAACCGGCCGCCGGGACGGCAGACACCACAGAAAAGGCAGGTTGACAGAAGATGGCCACGCTCTATTACGAGAAGGATGCAGACGCCAGTCTCATCGGGAACCGCAAGGTGGCCGTCATCGGCTACGGCTCCCAGGGCCATGCCCATGCGCTCAACCTGTCCGAGTCCGGGGTCGACGTCCGCGTCGGTCTGCGTGAGGACTCGGCCTCGCGGGCCAAGGCCCAAGAGGCGGGCCTGAAGGTCCTGTCGGTGGCTGATGCCACTGCCGAGGCCGACCTGATCATGATCCTGCTGCCCGACACCGAGCAGGCCCGGGTCTACGAGGCCGAGATCGCCCCGAACCTGAACGCCGGCGACGCCATCTTCTTCGCCCACGGCTTCAACATCCGGTTCGATCTGATCAACCCCCCGGCCGACGTGGATGTGGCCATGGTCGCGCCCAAAGGACCGGGCCACTTGGTGCGGCGCACCTATACCGAGGGCGGCGGCGTGCCGGCCCTCATCGCCGTGTCCCAGGACGCCACCGGCAACGCTCACGCGCTGGCGCTCTCGTATGCCCATGGCATCGGTGGCACCCGGGCCGGCGTGCTCGACACGACCTTTGCCGAAGAGACCGAGACCGACCTGTTCGGCGAGCAGGTCGTCCTGTGCGGCGGCGTGACCGCCCTGGTGCAGGCCGGCTTCGAAACCCTCGTCGATGCGGGCTACCAGCCCGAGTCGGCCTACTTCGAGTGCCTGCACGAGCTCAAACTCATCGTCGACCTGATGTACGAACAGGGGATTGCCGGTATGCGGTACTCCATCTCGGACACCGCCGAGTACGGCGACCTGACCCGTGGCCCCCGGGTCATCAACCAGGGCGTCAAGGACGAGATGCGCCGGATCCTCGATGAGATCCAGGACGGACGCTTTGCCGCCGAGTGGGTGGCCGAGAACGCGGCTGGGCGCCCCAACTACACCGCCCTGAAGCAGGCCGGCCAGGACCAACAGATCGAAAAAGTCGGTGCGGAGTTGCGCGACATGATGCCGTTCGTGACCGCCGGCAAGCAGAAGGTCCAGGACATCTCGGGAGGCTGAGCCTCCAAGAGAAGCCCCGGATCACGGGCCTCCTCGAACACGGAGTTGACGAAGGCCCCGCCGATCAGTTCGGCGGGGCTTTCGTGCGTCCAAGAGCCGATCGTGCCGGTGGAGCCGACCAGTGCAGCTACTGATGCAGCTACTGATGCAACTACTGGGCCAGCGCCCCGACCACGTGGGTGATGCAGGCGCACAGGGCGGCGACATCATCTGGGTCGATGGAGGGGAACATGGCGATGCGCAGCTGGTTGCGGCCCAGCTTGCGGTAGGGCTCGGTGTCGACGATGCCGTTGGCCCGCAGGATCTTGGCGATGGCCGCGGCGTCGATCGAGTCGTCGAAGTCGATGGTCCCGATGACGTGGCTCCGGTCCTGCTCACGCGTGACGAAGGGCGTGGCGAAGTCCGACCTGTCGGCCCACGTGTAGAGGATCTCGGCGGAACGGTCGCTGCGGCCCGTCGAGAACCCGAGGCCCCCGTTGTCGTTGAACCACCGCACCTGATCGTCGAAGAGGAACAGGGTGGCCAGTGCCGGTGTGTTGTAGGTCTGATCGAGCCTCGAGTTGTCCAGGGCGATGGTCAGGTCCATCGAGGCTGGCACCCAGCGCCCAGTAGCAGCGATGGAGCCGATCCGCTCGACAGCAGCGGGGGACAGCAGCGCCACCCACAGCCCGCCGTCGGAGCCGAAGCACTTTTGAGGGGCGAAGTAGTAGGCGTCGAACTCGTTGGCGTCTACGGCCAGCCCACCGGCACCCGAGGTGGCATCCACGGCCACCAGGCCGCCACCGTCGGCCGGCAGCGTGGCACCCACAGGGCGGAGAATGGGCATCATCACGCCGGTGGAGGTCTCGTTATGGGTGAGGGCGTAGAGGTCGATGTCGTCGCGGGCCACCGGCAGCGGGTGGGTCCCCACGTCGGCCTTGATGATCTCGGGGTCATCGAGATGAGGAGCCTGGGCGGCGGCGGTACCGAACTTGGAGGAGAACTCACCGAAGCTGAGGTGCTGGCTCTTGCGCTCGATGAGGCCGAAGGTAGCGGCGTCCCAGAAGCAGGTGGTGCCGCCGTTGCCCAACATCACCTCGTAGCCGTCAGGCAAGGAGAACAGCGAGTCCAGACCGGCCCTGAGGCTGCCCACTACGGACTTCACCGTCTTCTGACGATGGCTGGTCCCGAGGAAGGTGGGTGCCGCGGCCGCCAGGGCCTCGACGGCCTCGGGGCGCACCTTGGAGGGTCCGGCGCCGAAGCGTCCGTCAGTAGGGAGCAGGTGGGCAGGGATGCGGATGTCGGGGGTGTCGGTCACGTATGGAATCATGGCACTCATGGCCCAGCACACAGAAACCGGCAACTCAGCGACTCGAGGCGCGGGCACGACCGGCAACCGGATCGCCGCCCGGATCGCCGCCGTGGCCCCCTCGGCCACCCTGGCCGTCGACGCCAAGGCGAAGGCACTCCAGGCCCAGGGAGAGAACGTCATCGGCTTCGGAGCAGGGGAGCCCGACTTCCCCACTCCTGATGCCATCGTGGCTGCGGCCGAGGCGGCATGCCGCGACCCGAAGAACCATCGCTACTCGCCTACGGCCGGACTGCCGGAGCTGCGCGAGGCCATCGCAGTCAAAACGCAGCGCGACTCCGGTCTGCAGATTGGCGCTTCTCAGGTGCTCGTTACCAACGGAGGCAAGCAGGCGGTGGCCAATGCCTTCGCCGTCTTGTGCGACCCGGGTGACGAAGTGCTGCTGCCCGCTCCGTACTGGACTACCTATCCGGAGTCGATCGCCCTGGCCGGGGGCGTGCCGATTGCGGTCCCGACAGACGCCACCAGCGGCTTCCGGGTGACGGTGGCCCAACTCGAGGCCGCCCGCACTCCCCGGACGAAGGTCCTGGTGTTCGTGTCGCCGTCGAACCCGACCGGAGCCGTCTATCCGAAAGAGGAGATCGAGGCGGTCGGCCGATGGGCCCTGGAGCACGGCATCTGGGTGGTCACCGACGAGATCTACGAGCACCTGGTCTACGGGGGAGCCGAGCACCACTCGATGCCGGTGGTGGTACCTGAGTTGGCCGACACCTGCATCGTGGTCAACGGCGTGGCCAAGACGTACGCCATGACCGGCTGGCGAGTGGGCTGGATGATCGGCCCCGCCGATGTGATCGCCGCTTCGGTCAACCTGCAGTCGCACGAGACGTCGAACGTGGCCAACGTGTCCCAGCGCGCTGCACTGGCTGCTGTCTCCGGCGGCTTGGAGGCAGTGGAGATGATGCGGGCGGCCTTCGACCGGCGCCGCCTGACCATGCACCGGATGCTCAACGAGATCGACGGCATCGAGTGCCCGCTGCCCGAGGGGGCGTTCTACGCCTTTCCGTCGGTGACCGGCCTGTACGGACGGTCCTTCGGGGGACGGGTGTGCAACACCAGCGCCGAGTTGGCCGAGGTGGCCATCGAGGTGGCCAAGGTGGCCGTGGTCCCGGGCGAAGCCTTCGGGTCACCTGGCTACTTCCGCATGTCCTATGCGTTGGGTGACGACGACCTGGTCGAGGGCGTGTCACGCCTGGCCGCGCTCTTCACCCAGGACTAGCCGGGGTACCACTGCTCCCCAGTTGGCCGACGCCGGGCCCACACGGCCATGCTGTGGGGTCCCACGTGGTCTGATGTGGACCTGCGGCGCCTATCCTTGTGCGTCCCGGCACGGATGTATGCGGTACTGCCGAACACGATCTGCAACAGAACAAACGATCCGCAACCGAAAGGAACACCATGGGTAGGGTCCTCGTGACAGAACAGCTGGCCCAGCCAGGCCTGGACCTCATGGCCAAGGCCGGCCATGAGGTAGATGTCCAGCTCGGCTTGTCGCCAGAGCAGCTGGTCGAGGCCATCGTCGGGGCGAACGCCCTGGTGATCCGATCCGCCACCACCGTCACCGCCGAGGTACTCACGGCCGGGACCGACTTGGTCGTCGTTGGCCGGGCGGGCATCGGACTCGACAACGTGGATGTGGCGGCCGCCACCGAGCGCGGCGTCATGGTGGTGAATGCCCCCCAGTCGAACATCCTCTCTGCGGCCGAGCAGGCCATGGCCTTACTGCTGGCCCAGGCCCGCAACATCCCCCAGGCCCACGCCGCCTTGGTGGCAGGCAAGTGGGAGCGGTCCAAGTGGGAGGGAGTCGAGCTTCACGGCAAGACCCTGGGCGTGATCGGACTCGGCCGGGTGGGTGCCCTGGTGGCCCAGCGGGCGCTGGCGTTCGGCATGCATCTGGTGGCCTACGACCCCTTCGTGTCGGCCGATCGGGCCCGTCACATGGGTGTCGAGCTGATGAGCCTCGAGGACCTGATGGCCCAGTCCGACTTCGTCACTGTGCACCTCCCGAAGAACAAGGAGACCATGGGGCTGATCGGGGCTGACGTGCTAGCCAAGGCCAAGCCCGGTATCCGCATCATCAACACCGCCCGGGGTGGGATCGTCGACGAGGACGCGCTGGCCGATGCCATCCGCAACGGCAATGTCCAAGGCGCTGGTCTCGATGTCTTCGCCAAGGAGCCGACCACCGAGTCGCCGCTGTTCGAGCTGTCCTCGGTCATCGTCGCCCCGCACCTCGGTGCCTCCACGGCCGAAGCCCAGGACAAAGCAGGTGTGACCATCGCCGAGCAGGTCATCCTGGCTTTGGCTGGAGACTTCGTGCCCTTCGCCGTCAACGTCAGCGCCACCGATGTGTCCGAGACGGTGCGCCCGTTCATGGGCCTGGCCGAGCAGCTCGGCCGGATCCTGTCGTGCCTGGAGGACGGGCTGCCTGATGTGCTCGAGATCGAATATCAGGGTGGGCTGGCCGGGGCAGGAACCGGCATCTTGACCCTGTCGGTCCTCAAGGGCCTGTTCGGTGAGGGGATCGAAGAGCCGGTCTCCTATGTGAACGCCCCGCAACTGGCGGCCGAGCGCGGCCTCGAGGTCCGTGAGATCTCGACGGTCACCGCCCATGAGTTCGTCAACCTGATCACGGTCCGCAGTGGCGCCCACTCAGTGGCGGGCACCCTGGCCGGACCGCGCAGCGAGCCCCGCCTGGTGATGATGGACGATCACACCGTCGAGGTGCCGCCTGCACCCAACATGGTGGTGGTGCGCAACGACGACCGTCCCGGCATGATCGGCGTGGTCGGCACCATCCTCGGCGATGCCGGGGTATCCATCTCGTCGATGGCGGTGGGGCCATCGGCCACCGCCAACACGGCGCTCATGGTGCTGTCCACCGATGGGCAGATCCCCGATGCGGCGCTGCACCAGCTGCGCGCCGCGGAGGGCATCAGCGACGTCCACACCGTCCGCACGTAAGTCTGGGGCCTGGCTCAGACCGTCCGGACGTCCTTGACCGGCACCGGGGGCCAAGTATCTCCGCCGATAGGCGGGATGAACCCGTCTGCGGGTCCACCTGGGGCGGTCAAGCGCCTGGTAACCCAGGTGCCGACAGCGAGCAGTAGGGCGAGGACGAGGATTCGGCGGATCCATCGGGACGGCATGTGCATGGGCTCAACCTTAGGGTTGTTCGTCGGCACTTCTGGTCGCCAGAGTCGCCAGAGTCGCCTGGGCAATCGGCAGGTGCTCGCCGGGTAGCTCCGACCTGAACGCCAAGTGACCGCACAGTTACCCACCGATGATTGTTGCGCGGGAAGGGTCGATTACGACCTTCCGGCGTTGACACCGGCCTCTCCGCGTGGGACAACTTGGACGCCGAGTGGTTGGCGGACCGCTTGGTGCCCGAAGATTCCCTCCATAGAAGTGGTACCGGACCCGCCGGTGAACAGCTGCATCTACCTGCCACGGAGTCGGCCCATGCCCTCGAATACCGAATCAGTTAGCCACCGCCCCCCGGATCTGGCCCAGGGCATCAGCCCGTCATCGTCCAGGAACCGTCGATCCGGCCGGGCCAAGGTGCTGGTCGCGCTGGTGTTCCTGGCAGTGCCAACGGCCGCCTGCGGTGGTGGATCGACATCGACTCCGGTGGCTCCAACGGGTGCGAATCCGATCAGACCCCCCGACATTCCCTTGCAGGGCTGCACCTACGCACCCAACGGGTCGATCCCGCCAGGGGCGGCCCAGGGGATCGATCCACACATCCCGGCATTTAGCCCCACCACCGCGGCTACATCTGCCCTGGGCAAGATTCGTGCCCGCGGCGGCACCGGGTTGGTCTATGGCTACTCGTTGCCAGCGGGCACCGAGCTCTTCGCCGGCCCTGACACCTCGACTACTCCGGTCAAGACTGTCACAAGGGGTCGCACGATCAACGTGTCCGACCCCGTCCTGTGGACGAGCGCGTCCAAGGCACGCTGGATGGTCTTTTTCCTGGCGTGCGGGGGGACGAGCCCATACTGGGTGAGCGTCTCGCAGGTCACGAAGGCGGACAAGGCCGCCGGGGCCCAGATGACCCGGACCATCGGCGAACTGCTGGCCGCGGCACCGTACACGACTACCGGGAAGGCCTCGGCCTTGCCAATCACCATCGATGCCCAGCGCCATCTGGTGTGGGTCGACCCAAAGGTCTCTTTCGCCGTAGGCCGAGGGCAGCTCGTCGGCTACTAATCGGTACCCGCAGGTAGGAGGTCGGTGCCGTTCTGGAGTAGCGGGGGTCCATCGCGGAACGATCACCTGGTTATTACCTGGGTGTCCCCCGGCGTTTGCCGCACGTTCACCTTCGATCGTTACGTTATCGACGGAAAGAGTAAGTGCCCACTCAGGGCCATCCCACCAGAGACGATCCGCTGGCCGCGGAAGCCATAACGACGAGCCGGAAAGGGCAGGGCGGCACCGCAGGCATGACCATCGACCTCGAACCTTCCACGGCTCGCCCCGAGCGGACGGTCCCCGCACCGCTGGTGATCACCCGCGACTACTCGACCCCTGACCGGATCTACCGGGCTGCTGTGCGCGTCTCGGGTGGCGGAGTCTTCCTCCTGCTGGTGGTCATCGGGATCTTCCTGGCGTGGTCCGGCTATCCGGCGTTCCAGCAGGCTGGGTGGAAGTTCTTCACCAGGTCTGGATTCCAGACTCTGGGTGACCACCCCATCTTCGGTGTGCTGGCCTCCATCGTGGGAACCGTGGAGGTGGCGGTCGTCGCCATGCTGGTCGGTGCGCCCATCGCCATCGCTACGGCACTGTTCCTCAGCGAGTACGCCCCGCTGAAGACCCGGCGGACCTTGATCGCCATGATCGACCTGGCCGCGGCCATCCCCAGCATTATCTTCGGGCTCTGGGCGGTCTTCGAACTCCAGCCCAACGTGGTGGGATTCAGCACCTGGCTCTCTCGGCACATGGACTTCATCCCCTTCTTCAAGGTGGTCAGCCCTCCGCTCAACGCATCGATCTTCATTGCCGGACTGGTCGTCGGCATCATGATCGTGCCCATCGTGGCCTCCATCTGCCGAGAGGTCTTCTCACTGGCCCCAGCAGGAGAGCGCGAAGCGGCCCTGGCGCTCGGGGCCAGCCGGTGGCAGATGATCCGTACGGTGGTTCTGCCCTTCGGTCGCGGTGGCATGGTCGGTGCCGTCATGCTCGGTCTGGGGCGTGCGCTGGAGGAGACCATCGCCGTCTCCATCATCCTCGGTGGGTCCTTCACGGTGACGGCCCACATCCTCCAGCACGGTGGATCGACCATTTCGCAGCTCATCGCCATCAACTTCGGCTCCGGCGGCAAGCTTGGTCTCCAGGCCTTGCTGCTGTGTGGGTTCGTCCTCTTCATCTTGACCCTGGTAATCAACCTGGCGGCGTCGGCCATCGTCAACAATTCCCGTAGCGGGGCGGGGGTGGACCTGTGACCCCGGAGACCACCACAACCGCCGGCACTTCTGGCACAGTTGTCACCCCCGAAGGGCCCGTCTCCACGGGCGGACCGGCATCGACCAACACCTTCGAGTCCCACGACGACGCCAGTGACTCAGAGCGCATTGCGTCAGGGAGCGCGGTACCGCAGCCCCCCACGCTGCATCCACGCCGGTTGCCCAACCCGATCCGACCGTCGGCGTTCGGTGCCCAAGATGCACTGATCCTGGTGGCTGCGGCCATGTCTTCCTTATGTCTCGTCTGGGTCATCTTCTACCAGCTCACGTCGCTGTCGGGCGGGGTCGGATTCTTGGTGTGCTGGTATGTCGGCTTCGTGGCGCTGACATGGATCGCCACCGCACAGATCATCGAGCGCCAGGTGGCCACCGACCGGGTGGTAGCGGTAATTGTCGTTTCGGCTGCACTGCTGATCGTGGCCATCGTGGTGTTCATCGTGGTCTGGGTGTGCTACAAGGCCATCCCGTCAATCCACTGGGGCTCGCTCTTCACCAAGGACCAGAAGAGCTTCGTAGTGACTGATCCCAACGCCCTCAATCAGGTGGGCGTGGTCCATGCGATCATCGGCACGTTTGAGCAAGTGCTCATGGCTGTGCTGATCGGCGTCCCCTTCGCCATCGCCACCGCTGTCTACCTGAACGAGGTCAAGGGGTGGGGGGTCAAGACGGTCCGGACGGTAGTGACCGCCATGAGCGGCACCCCCTCGGTTGTGGCCGGCATCTTCATCTACTCCATGCTGATCCTGACCCATGTGCTGACGTATTCGGGCTTCGCCGCATCCTTGGCCCTGGTGGTCATCCTGCTTCCCTCGGTCACCCGGGTGGTCGAGGAGGTGCTGCGGGTGGTCCCGAGCGGACTGCGCGAGGCATCGCTGGCGCTGGGTGCTCCCGAGTGGCGCACGGTGTGGTCCGTCGTCCTGCCCACGGCCCGCTCCGGAGTGGTGACGGCAGTGCTGTTGGGCATCGCCCGCATCGTCGGGGAGACGGCGCCGCTGTTGTTTACCGCGTTCGGATCCCAGGTCACCAACTGGAAGGGCTACTTCAATCACGACCAGGGAGCGCTTCCCCTGGTCATCTTCTCCGATGTTCGTCAGGCCCAGGATGTCCTGATCAATCTGGCCTTCCAGGCCGCCTTCGTCCTCTTGGCCATCGTGCTGGTCCTGTTCGTATTGGCTCGGATCTTCAGCCGCCCCAAGGGAAAGAACGGCAAGCGAAGGAAGGCCAGACCTGATGATGACGACCTCATGGCACGGATGTTCGTGCCCATCCCGATCGAGCAGAACGAGGAGACCCGATGACGGCCACCCTTCCATCCACTTCGCTGGGCGACGCTGAACACCCCCAGGTATTCACCGGCACTCCATCTGCGGGTGAGCCGGGACAAGTAGACGCCCACGACGTGTGTGCATGGTTCGGCGACCGCTTGGTCCTGGAGACCGTCGACCTGGTCATGGAGAAGTCGAAAGTCACGGCCCTGATCGGTCCCTCGGGATGTGGCAAGTCCACATTCCTGCGCATCATCAACCGGATGCACGAAGTGGTTCCCGGGGCGCAACTAGCTGGCTCGGTCAAGCTCGACGGGGTCGACATCTACGGACCGGGCCAGCGGGCCATGGAGACCCGTCGCCACATCGGCATGGTGTTCCAGAAGCCGAATCCGTTTCCGGCCATGACCATCGCCGAGAACGTACTGGCCGGCCTGAAGTTCTCGCGGTCCAGCCCGGTCAACAAGAACGATCTGATCGAGGAGTCGTTGACCAAGGGTGGCTTGTGGAACGAGGTCAAGGACCGGCTCGGCGAACTTGGCGGCGCACTGTCCGGTGGGCAGCAGCAGCGGCTGTGCATCGCCCGGTCGCTGGCGGTCAAGCCACGGGTGCTTCTGATGGACGAGCCGTGCTCGGCCCTCGACCCCACCTCCACGTTGCGGATCGAGCAGACCATCAAGGAGATCGCCTCCGAGGTGACGGTGGTCATCGTGACCCACAACATGCAACAAGCCCAGCGGGTCTCCGACTACTGCGCCTTCTTCCTGGCCGAGGAGAACCAGCCCGGCCGCGTCATCGAGGCAGGCAGGACCACCACCATCTTCGGCTCACCCACCGATCAGAGGACGTTCGATTATGTCAACGGTCAGTTCGGATAGTCGTCGCACCGTCAAGGTGCGCACCTTCGTCGTCGCTAGCGCAGCATTGGTCTGCACCGTCCTCACACAGTCGTTGGGAATAGTGCCGGCCGGAGCCAGTCCGTCGATGCAGTCGACCGGCTCCAGCTTTGCCAGCGTGGCCATCCAGCAGTGGGTCGGGCAGTCGTCCACCCTGTTCGGTCTCAACATCAACTGGCAGGTGTCCTCGTCGGTCGTCGGCCTCAACAACTTCGGCCAGAACCAGCTCGACTTCGCCGCCTCGGATATCCCCTACAGCGCACAACAGTCGACCTACTACCCGTCCCAGCCCTACCAGTACCTGCCCGATGTGGCCGGTGGGCTCGCCTTCATGTACAACCTGAACGGCAACAACGGCCAGCGGATCAACAACATCAACTTGAACGCAGCAGCCATCGGCCAGATCTTCCTCGGGGAGATCACCACCTGGGATGCAGCGCCCATTGCCTCCCTCAATCCGCAGCTCCAAGGGAATCTTCCTCACCAGAACATCATCCCGGTCTACCGCTCGGACGCTTCCGGGGAGAACTACCTCCTGACCGATTACCTCCTGCGCCAGGACCATGACGACATGGTGGCCGCGCAGAACGCGTTCCAGTCAGGCAACCCCGGCCTGCCGTCGGCAACTTGGCCGGTGCCCGCGGCCAGTGCCCCCTACGACACCGCAAAGTACAGCGGCTGGTCCAAGGGCTACCCGGTAGGGCAGGCCGGGTCCGACAACGCGGCCAACTACGTGTCTGCACTGTCCAGCCTGGGATCGATCACCTTTGTGGAGACGGCATTCGCCAAAGCGCACAACTTCCCGGTGGCCTCACTGGCCAATGCCAGCGGAGCTTTCGTGCAGCCGACTTCGCTCAATGTAGCCACCGCGCTCGAGGCGGCCCTGTTGCACGCCGACCTGACCCAGGACCTGACGGCCGTTTATGTGAATCCCCTGCCCAATGCCTATCCGCTGTCGGCCTACAGCTACCTGGTGGCCCCGTGCTCACCGAACCTGGCCGCTGCCGGTGGTTCGTCGTGCGCCGGAGGACCGGGGTCCACCTCGCCGTTCCCCAGCCAAAAGGGACAGGCCCTGGGCCAGTTCGTAGCGTTCTTGGCCTGTGCTGGCCAACAGAAGATGGCCACGTTGGGCTACTCGCCCCTTCCCCCGGTGCTGGTCCAGGCTGACTTCAATGCCATCGCTCGGATGAACGGCGGCCAGGCCCCTCCGGCGCCTACGGCACAGAACTGCAAGAACCCGTATGTGGACGGGACGATTCCGCTTCCGGGCTCACCGGTAGTGGAGGGAGTGGGCGGCGGGGGTATCGGCGGAACGGGAAGCACGACGTCCTCGGCGGGGACGAGCGCTGGAGGGGGATCCTCGACTGGGTCGACCTCGGGTGGGGCTGCAGGGACCTCGGGCGCGACAGGCACGGCCACGACCGGTAGTTCGGCATCGAAGTCGGCAGCGGGCTCTAGGTCAGGATCGGCAGCAGCGGCGGCTGCGGCGGCTGGTCTCACCCCGGAGTTGGCCGCAAAGGGTTACACCGTGGTGAACGGACAGGTGGTCCGCCGGCTCGGATCGGGCGGCCCGAACCAGTTCCTCCGAGCGAATGCTCTGGTGGCGGCCACGTCATCGGTGGCCAGTCCACAGGCGCTGGTCTACCTCGGATGGGCACTGCTGGTGATGGGCATCATCCTGGCTCCACCATTGGTGGCCACGCGACTCAGCCGCAGGCGACAGCTTGCGGCTGATGCGCCGGATGCGGGGGGAGGCCGATGACGGACCCGATCGACAGTGACCGTAGCGACATTGACCCGAGCGACACCGACCCGATCGACAGTGACCGCAGCGACGACAAGCACACGACGACCATGACCGAAGGCAGGAACCAGCACATGGCGCAGGACCGGGCAGGGCACCCAGGACAGTTCGATCTACCCGTGGCCTCGAAGCACCGGCGCTCGCCGTGGGCTCGGCTTCGCCAGTCCCACAGTCTGAAGATCTGGCTGGTCCTCGTGCTGTCCGTCGTTGCCGTGGCGGCCATCGGAGCCTCGGCTCCCTTGGCAGGCAAGGCCGCCGTGGCCGGTGCTGCCTCGGTGTGCTCGGACGACGGCAACGGCGGGTGCCTGGTCACATTGCCGTGTCCAGTCGGCCAGACCATTTGCCCGACGATCGACGTGTCGCCCAACACCAATCTGAACGACGGCCAGTTCACCTACGTGACGGCCAAGAACCTGCCGGCTGGACACTATCTGCGAGTGGCGTTCTGCTCCACGGCTACGGCATCTACTGACCCGTCGTGCCTCAACGGGAACTGGGCGTCGCAGTCCCTTACCCCGATAAACGTGCCGGTGGTGGCCAACGACACGAATCAGAACCTGACGACGATCTCCTATCCGGTGTTCTCCAACCCGGCGGGCCAAGGCAACGCGCTGATCCCGGCCCACGACCTGATAAATGCGCGCGGTGTCCAGCCCGGATTTTACTGCGATGCAGCCGCCAATCCGTGCTCGCTCGTGGTGACCGACGAGACTGCTAGCGAAGGTCTGGGCAACGGACCAGAGATCACGCCGGACAACTCAGCCGTCGTGCCCATCGGGTATGCGCCGGAGTCGTCGGGCTGCCCATCGTCGGCTCCCCAGCTCCAGGTGTCGAGCTCGTTCAGCATGGAGCACTTCATTCCGTCGGCGGTCAAGGCGACCTGCGCCGGGGCACACGGAGTGGTCGCCCTCAACACGGCGAACGACAATACCTCGGTGCTCGAGGACTTTGCCTCAGGTAGCTCCGTCGTGTCCTTCATCGACAACGCGTCAGACCCCTCTCAGTTGGCCTCGTTGCTGGGCAAGGGCTACGCATTCGTGCCGGTCGCCCTATCGGGCACGGTGGAGAGCTTCTTGGCCGGAGCGTCTTCGCAGGGCCAGAACTTTCCCATCAACAGCTACAACCTGACGCCGAACATGGTGGCTGGGCTCATCACCTCGCTCTACCAGGTGCCCAACGGATCGACCACGCCTCCGCCCCGTCCCAAATTCACCCTGTCGGACAACTTGATGTCCGCCCTGGGTGCGGCATCACCCCCGCTTACCTGCGCCGAGTTGGCTGGTTGTCCGAGCACGAAGGGCAATGCCAAGCAGGTGGCCTATGAGGTCCGTTACAACTCGTTCAACCTGCTGAACAGGGTCCCGGACGGCAACTTCGGCCCGGTCAGCTTCGGGTCCTTCAACGCCAACGTGCCCAGCGGATCGAGCTTCAATGCCACCAACTGGGTCTGCTCAGCGCCGAACACGCCGTTCACGGTGACGGTGGATCAGAACTCGACTGCCCCGGGCGGTAGTCCCGTCCCCACCCGGGTGAAGGTGACTGATGCCAACAAGGGGCCGACGACGCTGACGGCTGAGCCGCTGGGCTCGTCGATCTGGCCGCCGTATCAGGGTGCTACCTGGGTCTACCCGGACTGCCACGGATACTCCAACCTTCCTGCCCTTTCGGCCACGGCCAACAACTATTCGCCCGGCCAGTCCCCGGCCCTCCAGGCCAAGGCCATGCGGGCCTGGTGCTACGGCGGCGGCGTGGTGCCTCAGCCGACCAGCCCGCAAAACCCGTGCGCCGCCTTCGGCCTCATGGACTCGTCGGAGGCGCAGTTCGCCGGACTGGCCTCGGCCTCTGTCTTGAATCCCGGAGGGCAGTTCGTCACCCCCTCGACGGCCAGCCTCCAGGCGGCGGCCAGTGCCCTCACCCCGTGTCCAGAGCATGACCTGACCTGTCCGGCCGGAACGTATGCGGCCAACTATGCCAACCCCGACCCAGCGGCCTATCCGATGCCAGATCTGACCTATGCCGTGGTGCCGACCTCGACGCTCCCCTATGCCACGGCCACCGCGGTCAAGGATCTACTGACCAACCTGGTCGGCTTCTCGCATTCGTCGGCTGTCCCGGCTGGCTATGCGCCGTTGCCCGATGCCATCTACCAGAGCGCGCTTACCGGGATCAATGCCGCGGTGCACTCGGCACCGGCCCCTCCGCCGCCTGCTCCTACGACCGACACGACCACGACCACGCCTACGAGCTCGTCCACCTCCGGCGGATCTTCGTCAGGCACCTCGTCGTCCACTTCGCAGAGTTCGGGATCGAGTGTTGACGCCGGACTCGGTACCACCGATTCGCCCAGCCTCTTCCGTGAGCTCGGCTCGAGCATCCTCCCTCTTACCGACCCGTCAGCAACCTCTGCGGATCAGGCGACCGGGCCGGTGGCAGTACCACCGGCGGCGATCCCCACTGGATTCCTTCTGGTGGATCTGGCTGCCACCACCCGCTACCTGCTGCCCGCCATCATCCTGGTGGCACTGGGCTCGCTCATAGGTGGAGCGCTGCTCCTGTTCGGGCCAGGTGCATCGACACGACGCCGCCGCTACGACGGAGAGGTCGTCTGATGAGCGACAGCCGTACCTCTTCGGCCACGCTTCGTCGCTCCAGTGCCGAAGAGGCAGGAGCCGCCGCCGGCCAGACCAACGTCGATACGTCGATAGGTGCGCAGACCGCGGAGCCAACGATTGCGCCAGCCCAGCAGAGCGCACCTCGGACCATCACGGTTCCGGACCTTCCGTGGCGGCGGCTGGGGGGCTTCGCCCTGTTCGGGGTAGCTGGGCTCATCGTGCTCTTCTTGCTCTACCTCTTGGCCTTCACCCCGCTCACGGCCGCCCGGGACCAAAAGCGTCTGGCTGATTCGCTCAAGGGGCACCCGCTTACTGTCTATAAGTTGGTGAATGGCCGTCTGCCCCCCCAAGGGAGTGCGGTTGCGGTGGTGCAGATCCCATCTATCGGAGTCGACAAGGTCGTCGTCCAGGGCACCAGCGCCGCCAATCTGATGAACGGTCCGGGCCTGATGCCAGGAACCTCGTTGCCGGGGTCACCAGGGAACTCGGTGATCGCTGGGCGCCGGATGACGTTCGGAGGCCCGTTCGGTGCGATCGGATCCCTGAAGCCGAACGCCAAGATCCGCGTCGTCGACGGTGCAGGGGCATTCACCTACAAGGTGACGAGCATCAACCACGTGGCCATCGGCCAGAAGGACGTCGTCCTGCCCACGAGAGACAACCGGCTGACCCTAGTGACCTCGGACTCGAGTGTGGTGACCGGTGGCCGCGAGGTGGTTCGGGCCAAGCTGGTCGGCCGGGCAGTGGCGGTGCCGGACTCCACGGTGTCGGTGCCGAGCTACGACCTCGGGCTCAGTGGAGACCCGGCGGCCGGTGGCCTGGCCGCCATGTGGTCGTTCTTGACGCTGGCGGTCCTGGTGGGCGCGGCCTATGCGGCTTGGCGTCTGCGCCGACCTTGGTTGGTCTACCTATTCAGCGTGCCCGTGGTGCTGATGTGCGGGCTATTCGCCTGCCAGAGCGTCGCCCGAGCCCTGCCTGCCACGTTCTGACCGGTGCTTCTGACCAGTCGTTTTGACCGGTCGTATTGACCGGTGAACAGACCCATCAGGGTGGCTTGAGGCGAACATCATCAGGAGTTCATCTCCTCCCCACGCAACCGTGACATTGGGATTACCTGGCCTCTGTACGTTGCAAAGCGAAGGTCCCCGAGGGGCGCACAGAGCATGTCTCCTGGATCTTCTCAACCATTCCATACGACATAGGAGATAATCAATGTTCCGATCCATCACTCGCCGGGGGGGCGTGGCACTGGCCGCAGCTACCGTCGGCATGGCTGGCATGTCGCTGGCCTTCGCAGCACCGGCCGGGGCCACAGGCACGCCCTCTGGTTCCAACGCCAAACTCATCGTCGGCAGTGGGTCGCAGACCTCGTACGACGAGATGACCGCCTTGGGCAGCCTCTTTAACTCGGCTCCTGGTTGTGACCTCACCGCATCGACTGCCGTACCGCTCAACTTGAACTGCGGCCAGGCTTCCAAGACCGCCGGTACCGCCGGTGGCGAGCAGGGCTACAACGTCTCCGCCGAGAACCCGCTCAACGACTACTCGGTGCAGGCCCCGGCCATCGGTTCCGGTAACGGTGCCACCGTGCTCCAGAACGCCGGCGCCGGATCGGCCACCTCCCCGGTCGACTTCGGCCGGGCTTCGTCGCTCAAGGGCAACTCCACGGTCAACCGGGTGAAGTTCGCCACGGACGCCGTGTCCTGGACGACCTTCAACAAGGTCGGTGGCGTCAAGACCGCCCAGAGCAAGATCACCAACATGTCGGGTGCCGACGTCAAGGCGATCTTCCTCGGCACGCAGTCCTGCACGGTCAAGGGCGTGGCGTACACGATGAACTGGATCTGCGAAGGCGCCAAGGTTTCCTCGCCGATCAAGGTCTACATGGCCCAGTCCGGCTCGGGCACCTACTCGACGTGGTCCAGCTACATCGGGCTCTCCTCGGCAACCAGCGGTGCGGTCGCCCTAGCGGGCAACGGTGACCTGGCTGCGCACACCAACGTGTTCGAGAACCAGATGGCTTACATCTCGGGTCAGGCTGATGCGGCCAACGCCATCTACTTCTTCTCCCTCGGCAAGTTCACCACGAACTGCCTGGGCAAGAAGTCCTCGGCGCTGCACTGTGCCGGCACCCCCGCCACGAACTTCACCACCTTCGGTTCCATCGACGGCATCGTCGCCAATGCGTCCTCGGTGCAGGGATCTGGTGGCGGCGCTGGTGTGACCTTCCCGGTGACCCGTGGGCTGTACAACATGTACAGCAACTCGAGCGCCACGGTACCTTCCAGCGAGGCCGCGTTGAACTTCGTGTCGGAGTATGGCTTCCTGTGCAAGGCCGGAACCGCTACGGACATCAACGCCTACACCGGTAACAGCTACCGCTTTGACATCGAGGCGGCCATCAAGGCCCAGGGCTTCTTCCCGCTCGACGTCTCCGGTTCGCCGTTCTCCGAGGGAACTGTCACCTACCCGGCCGTGCTCACCGATGCTGCCTACACGGCCATCGACCCGACCACGCCGACCAACGGCTACTGCTCCGTCTCTCACGGCTGAGCCAACCCGTACAGCAGTACTAGTACGGAGCACCCTGTGGTGCTGACGATAGGGGGGCCCGGCACCAGCCGGGCCCCCTTCGTCGTTCCGGTTCGGTGTCGGACCTGATTGTTGATCCGGGTCGAGTTGTTGATCCGGGTCGAGTTGTTGATCTGGAGGTAGGTAGAGGTGCGGGCCTACTTGTCGATCTTGATCAAGGTCAACGCCAGGCGCGGGCAGTTCACTGTCGCCTTTCGGGCCAACTCCAGCATCCCGTCGGGGACCTCGTCGCTCCGGATGATCGGATAGCCCCACGGGTCGAGGCTGAGCATCTCGGGGAAGAGCTCTGCACACACCCCAGCCCCGTCGCAGGCGATGGGGTCGACCACCAGGCGGTAGCGGGCCCGCCTCATCGAGAGCCTCCCGCGCTGCGCCCAGGAACCGACAAGAACGGCTGGCCGGCCTGGCACGGCCCCCGGCTCAGGTGCAAGTTGGCGTGGTCGGCGAATACCTCGATGGCAGTCCGCACGAACCGGGCCACGCCGTCAGGGTGACGGCACGCCCCCCTTCCTTCCACCAGACCGCAGAGGTTGGACAGTGCGGCGAGCCCACCGTGCAGCGACCGGGGCCGGTAGGCCAGGTGCTCCATGGAGGTCGCCAGCAGGTCGAGCCCATTGACGCAAGGTCCGCACTGGCCGGCACCCTCGCCCTCCATGTAGCGAACCACCCGGGCGCAATCGGCGATGGGGCACACGCCGGAGGGAAGCAGTATGGCCACGCCGGCACCGATCGAGGAGCCATGGCTGCGAGCTGCTTCCTCGGTGAAGGGCATGGACATCGCCGTCGATGTTGGGAGCCAACCGCCGCCGTACCCGCCGAGCAGGACGCCTTGGATGGAGCGCGCGGCCTCGGCGTCGATGCCGAGTGCATTGCCCAGAGTGGATCCGAGTGGGACCTCGACAATCCGGGGAGCATCCCATCGCCCGGTCACGGTCACCAAGGCGGTGCCGGCGGATTCGTCGGTGCCGACGCTGCGGAACCACTGGGGCCCAAAGCGTGCAATGAGCGCCACATGGGCCAAGGTCTCGACGTTCTGCACCAGCGTGGGCCGACCGGCCACGCCCTGGTCGCGGACCGTCCGGATCCCGATGAAGGTCGGAATGCCCGGGTTCTTCCCGTTGATGGTGGCCACGGCGGCTGACTCCTGGCCGGCCAGGAACCGGTCGGGGGCGACGACGATCTCGAAGGCGCAGGTATCGAGGCCCTGGCGAGCTCGCTCGGCCAGTGCCTTCTCGATCCCAGATACCGCTCCGGCCGTCACATGGACGACCACTCGGTTGGCACCTATGGCCCGGGCAGCCACCGATGCTCCATCGAGCACCAGGTGGGGGGAGTGGTGGAGCAGGAACCGGTCCTTGCCACTGGCGGGCTCGCCCTCGGCGCCGTTGGCCACGACTACTGGCTTCGACCGACCGGATCGGGCCACGGCACGCCACTTGATCCCCACCGGAAACCAGGCTCCGCCGTGGCCGCGCAGTCCGCTCTGGTCGACTACCTCGAGAAGCGCGGCGGGACGGAGGTCGGGCAGTGCCCCCCAACGCGCCAGGTGGGCAGCAAGACCGATCACATCGGAGGTCCCTGTGGCGTCGAGGAGCCGGGTGGGCCCGACCGGGGTAGTGACGACCGTCATCGAGAGCCGCTCCCGGCCGTGCCCGTGACGGTGCCCGTGATGGCCGCGCTCTGCTGATTGATCCGCAGATTGATCACCAAGGTAGTGGGGTTGGGGTCCGAGATCTGGGCGGTGATCGTCCCGCCATTGAGTCCGACCACCTGGCCCCGGTAGGCGCCGAAGGTGACTGTGCCTGATGACAGCGACACACCGCCCCCGGTGGATTGGGTCCCGGCGAGGACGACGGTAAGCGGCGTGGATGCCGTGTTTTGGAGGTGCATCGACAGGGTGATTTTGATGCCACCGCGTGCGTCGGCCGGCGTCTGGGACTGGATCCCGGTCACCGGGCTGGTGAACGGGGCTTGGGGGGTGGCGCTTGTTGTGCCAGTGCCAGTGCCAGTGCGAGTGGCTGGGGTGGTGCCAGTGCGAGTGGCTGGGGTGGTGGCTGGGGTCGTGGCTGGGGTCGTGGCGGGGGTAGCCACGGCACCATTTTTGGCAGCCAACTGGTTCAGCAGTGCAGCCGAGGTTCCCGATCGATGGGACCAGCCGGGCTGAAGGGGACCGAACACGGCAAACCCAGTGATGGCCAGCATCAACACGACGGTTCCGGCGGCGGCGGCCATGCGCCCGGTGATGGGAAGCGAACGCCCGGTCAGGAGCCGCCAGGCGAACCCGGCCAGGACCGCTGCCGTGCAGACCGCTTCTACGCCGATGACGAGGGGCAGGGGAGTGTCGGTGCCGCTTCCAAGACCGTGTACCAGGGCGATGGGCCAGCACAGGTAGGCCAGCCAGTGGACGAAGCGCCAGGAGCCATATCCGATCCGGTGGCGCAGGGCGCTGGTGATCAGGACGGCCAGCAGCAGATCGAAGCAGAGTGCGCCGAGACCGAGGTAGATGGGCCGGTAGGGGGAGCGGAAGGGCAGGATCACATCGAGGAATCCGATGGGCACGTAGCCGTCGGCCACCGTGGTGACCACGTGGACCCCGACGAACCCGATGCAGAGCAGCGACAGGTTGCGGTGCACGTCCTGGGACAAGAACCGCGGCCACCGGGTGGACGTCCATCCGACGGAGGCCACGATGCCGATCAGGATGGTGGCGCTCAGGAGGACGATCGAGACCACACCGCTGGCCCGGGTGAGGTACCAGAAGGCCTTGCCGCCGACGGCCGCAGCTGTTGGTGCGAGGGCGTACATCATCGGCTTGTGTCTTGCTCGCCGAAGTCTTGCTCGCCGAAGTCAGGGTCGTGCTCGCCGCGGTACCCAACAGCCTGGGAGTCGTCCGGCCATCCGGCAACCGTCACGACCGATCCGTCCAGGGCGACCAGGCGCGAGGGAAGCGATCGAGCCTCCAGCCAGGCTGGAGCTTGCGCCCCTAGCACCAGGGATGCGGTCGAGGCAGTGTTGGCATCGACGCACGACGCGCCAGCCACGGTGACCGTGCGCCAGCACGGGGTGACGGGCAGGCCGGTCGTCGGGTCGACCACGTGGTGCACGGGTGTATCACCGAGGAGCCAGTGGCGGTTGGCGATCCCAGAGCTGGCCAGTCCCCCCGAGACGATCGAGACGGCAGCCGGAGCATCCGGGTCCCCGCAGATGTCGGAGACACCGACCACGAACCCACCATCAGGAGCAGACCGGACGGCGAGGTCGCCGCCCAAGGAGACGAGCACTCCGCAGCCCAGTCGGCTGGAGATGGCATCGGCTGATCGGTCGGCCGCCCACGCCTTGGCGGTGGCCCCGAGGTCGAGGATGGTGCCTGCAGGCATGGCTACCGTCAGGTTGATCGGGTCGAGGGCAACCGACTGCCAACCCACTACGGGACACGGTGCCGGAAGTGTGCCGTCCACGCCACCGGACACCCGAGCGAAGTCTTGGTCGTAGCCGAGCCGGCACATGGCTGCCCCCACTGTCGGGTCCACTGCACCATCAGTCATGGCCGCGGCACGCAGAGCGATGTCGATGGCGTCGTAGAGATCCCGGGTGACGGTAACGGGGGAACCGTCGGCGGCGCGCTGGAGGCGGCTGACATCGGAGTCTTCACGGAAGCGACTGGCCGCTACTTCGATCCGGTTGAGTTCGGCATCGAGGATCTGCACCGCTGCGATCACGACCTTGGGATCGGTGACGACCACTTCGATCCGGGTCGACCAGCGGGTGGTGCGGTGAGCAGCGAGCTGTGGACTCCGGTCGATCGGTGAGGCGATCCGGCTCAACTGCCGCCGCTGCTGACGACCGGAGCCCGGTTGTATGCGGGGGCCGGAACGTACACAGGTGCGGCCGGTGCTGCAGCGGCGGGCGCCGGAGCCTGGTTGGCGTAACCGGAGTCGTCGGAGTAACCCGAGTCACCGGACTGGTTGGAGTCGTCGGAGTCGTCGCCCTGTGACTGAGGTGCCGCGGCCGGGGCTGGTGCGACTGCCCCAGCAACTCCGTTGCTGCTCCTGGTAGTTGCGGCGTGGCCAGGTATGGCCTGGCTGAAGTAGACGCCACCGATGACCACTGCAGCTACCGATCCGAAGGCCATGCCCTTGGTGATGGTCCGTCCGCGCTCGAGTCCGGCATCGCGCTGGGCCCGGGCGGCGTGGGTGGGATCGTGGCGCCCCTTCGAGTTCGCTGCCCGTCTGCTGCTGCTCATGTACCTAAGCGTACGGATCCAACCTGACAGCGACATGAACGAAATGTAAGAAACACCTGTGAATCTACGTGCTTGGTTCAGCCACGCTTGGCGGGCTGATTACCAGGAACTTCCTAGTCACGGTCGGTAATGGGGCTGTCGGTGGCGGTGTCGACCGGCTGGGTATCGACATGGGGAGCGTGGCGCCAGATGACCTCGACGCGGGCTCCGCCCTGGGGTGCGACACCGATCGACCACGTGCCATTACTGGCCCGCACCACTGCGTCGGCAATGGCCAGACCCAGCCCGGTTCCCCCAGGCGACTGGTCGGCCCGGTGGAACCGATCGAGCACCAGAGCTCGATGTTCCTGTGGAATGCCGGGCCCCGAGTCATCGACAGTGAGCGCCACCCGGCCACCGGACGTGGACACGCTGACGTCGACAGCGCCACCCGGCCCTGCGTACTTGCAAGCGTTGTCGAGGACGACACCGATGAGGCGGTCGATCCCTTCGGCATCGGCTCGGATCAACGCCGTGCCCGGCCGGCTGAGCCGGGTGGTCAGGGTCACCGATCCGGCGTCAGCTACGGCCGAGAACCGTGCTGCTGCCGCAGAGGCCACCCCCGAGAGGTCCACCAGGTCGTCGCTCTGGGTTCCCGGGGCTTGGCCGTCGGCCCGGGCCAGCCACAAGAGGTCGTCGACAATGGTGCGCAGGCGGCCGCTCTCGGACCCGATGCGCTGCAGGGCGGCTTCGTACTCGGACGGCTCACGAGGACGGCCGAGGGTCAGTTCGACCTCGGCCTGGATGACGCTCAGCGGTGTACGGAGCTCGTGGCTGGCATCAGCGGTGAACTCGGCCTGGCGGCGCCGGATCTGCTCGATAGGTGCCGAGGCGCGTAGTCCGACGATGAACGAACCGGTGAACGTCACTGCCAACAAGAGCGCGCCCAGTACCAACTCGACCAGGAGGATGTTGGCCCCGGATTCCGCCACCTTGGCCACGCTCTCCCCCGCAACCAGCCAGCCACCAGCGGAGGGAACAGCGGCGAAGCGGAAGTCCCGGCCTTCGGTGCTGACCGTCGTGGCCTCCGTCGACCACGGCACTGACGGAAGGGCTGGTGCCCCGACCGACAGGGCCGTGATGGACCGGTCCGCTTGGACACGCCAAAGGAAGACGGGCGCATCGTCGACATCGCCGCCCACACGGCTCCCGCCCAGGACCACCGACCCCGGTGGGGCCTCGGTCTCGGCCGTCAACGTCGCCGCAAGTCGGTTGTCGATGTCTCCGTCGAGTCGGTGGAGGATGCTCGTGTTGACCACTACGGCCAGTAACACCGTGATGGCTCCCACGATGGCGGTGGCGGCCAGGGCCACCTTGGCTGCGTGGATCCAGCGGGCGTTGGGGACCTTCATGCCGGAACGATCCGGTACCCGAAGCCGCGCACTGTCTCGATCTTGGCGGTGCTGCCAGCCAGCTTGGAGCGGAGCCGCCCCACGTGTACGTCGATCGTGTTCGACCCGACCGGGTCGGCCTCGTCCTCCCATACCTGGACAGCGATCGTCTGGCGAGTAACAGGAGCTGGCGCACGCCGAAGCAGCAGCTCCAAGATTCCGATTTCGATGGCGGTCAACTGCAGGATGCTGTCGCCGCTGTTGACCATCCGGGTGCTGGGATCGAAGGAGACGTCACCACAGATCAGCACGGGAGCCAAGGTGAGGGGTGGCCGCCGTTGTAGTGCGCTCAGCCTGGCGATCAGCTCAGGGAAGGAGAACGGCTTGACCAGGTAGTCGTCGGCTCCCTCGTTGAGGCCTTGGACCCGGTCCTCGGTGGCATCCCTGGCCGTCAGCAGCAGGACCGGCGTGCGGTCGCCCCGGGCACGCATCTTGGCGATGACCTCGACCCCCGTGGTGTTCGGCATGCGCCAGTCCAGGACGGCCACTTCATATGCGTACGACCGGAGGTAGGTGAGGGCTTCGTCGCCATCGACGACGGCGTCGACGATGTAGCCGTGCTCGCGCAGGCCCCGTTCCAACACGGAACGCAGCCCGGGATCATCTTCGGCTACCAGCACTCTCATCGATTGCCATTGTGGCTCATGGGGCGTCAGCCGCCTGATCCCCCGGCGGCCAACCAGGGGGCGATGGTCGGCACCGTGGCCATGGCCAGGAGGATGCCAGCCACCACGCAGGTCACCTCGACCAGAGCGCGGGGCCCCGCCCCGCGGACCTGGCGGCGGGTGCGGGTGATCAGATCGGCGGGAGCCAGGCGGCCCGTGTCGAACAGGTGGCCAAGCACGTGGATGGTCATAGCCCCGAACCACAGGACGAAGCTGGCCTTGTGCACGAAGTACACGGCGTCGTTCAAGGAGTGGGGGACGAGAAGCACAGCGATGCCCGAGGCGAAGACCGTCACAGTGAGCACGACGACGAAGGGGCCGAGGAGGCGCAGCAGCAGGGGCGGGGTCCCCCGAGCGCGGTAGGGGGCAGAAGAGAGGTAGTACCGGGCCATGCGCCAGACGGTCGAGCCGATCTTCACCATCACGAAGGGCACCAGCACCATGCCGATGATCACGTGGGGCTTGATCAACGAGCGCACCTCCAACAGGGTCACCCCTTCGGCGGCCAGCAACACCAGGAGTACAGCCGCGGTCATGCCAGTGAGTCGGGCGTTGCCGGCCGGGCCACCCAGGGGAGCGCGGTCGGGGTTGGCATCGTTTTGGCGCTGCACCTGGGTCGTGCTCTGGGTCGTGCTCTGGGTCGTGCGCTGGGTCGTGCTCTGGCTGGGCGTCTGCCGTGGTGCGGCGGATGGCGCTGGGATGCTCCGGTTCTGCTCGATCATGGCTCCAGTCTGGGTCGTAAACCTGACGCGGTCATGACGCGGTTTCCCTGATGACCGGATCACGACCGCACCAGGACACAGGACAGTTCTCCGTGGCCACCATGGCGATCGAACAAGTGGCGCGAGATCCCTGTTTGTAACGCGTTGTTCGTGTAGGGTCATTTTCGTTAGGCGGTAGTTCACGCCGAGTACGCATCACCGTCACGCATTTGCAGAACTAGTACGCTTCACAAGTCGCCCGGCGGGCGGCTCAAGTTCGAGGTTGCGGTCTCCTGGGACCGGCCGCAACTCATCATCCTCCGGGTTCCCCGACACTGGCTGCCCCCCTGCCCCTCGTGGTAGTCGGCGCCGGGGACCCGGCGGGCTCTCCGTTCTCCAGGTGGTAGCGCCGCAGAAGATGCAGCGCTCCCTGGGGAGCAGGTTCCCAGGTCACAGGCGTGCTGCTCGCCCAGGCCACTCCAGGGTCCGCCCTGTTCGCATCACTCGCGGTGACGCGACGCCGAGTGGCATCACACTGATCAGCGGGTAGTGGGCATCCAGGGCTGACGGTTGGACTCGTACCGGTCGATCTCGGATTCGTGCCGGAGTGTCAGGCCGATGTCGTCCCAGCCGTTCAGCAGGCGGGCCCGGGTGAACTCGTCCATGGGGAACGTGGTTTCGATATCGGCCGCTGGGGCCTCGAGTGTCCCCCGCTCCACGTCGATGGTGATCTCGAGGGTGGGATCAGCCGCCACGGCATCGAGGAGGGCTCGACCCACGGCCGGGTCGACCTGGACCGGCACCAATCCGGCCTTGGTGCAGTTGTTGCGGAAGATGTCGGCGAACCCGGGCGAGACCACGGCGGCAAAGCCGTAGTCCATCAGGGCCCACACGGCGTGCTCACGCGACGAGCCGGTCCCGAAGTTCGGCCCAGCCACCAGGATGCTGGCGCCGGCGAACTCTTGGCGGTTGAGCACGAAGTCGCGGTCGTCCCGCCACTCGCTGAACAGGCCGGCACCGAACCCGGTGCGCTCGACTCGCTTCAGCCAGTCGGAGGGGATGATCTGGTCGGTGTCCACGTCCGAGCGGTCGAGCGGCACGGCCCGTCCGGTCACCATCTGCACGGCATCCATCAGTTCAGCTCTCCTGGGGTGGCGAACCGCCCGGCGACGGCGGTGGCGGCGGCGACGGCAGGCGACACCAGGTGGGTGCGACCACCCCGGCCCTGTCGACCTTCGAAGTTGCGGTTGGAGGTGGAGGCCGACCGCTCACCGGGGGCCAGTTTGTCCGGGTTCATGGCCAGACACATCGAACAACCCGGCTCCCGCCAGTCGAAGCCGGCGGCGGTGAACACCACGTCGAGCCCCTCGGCCTCGGCCTGTGCCTTGACCCGGTGGGACCCAGGGACGACCAGGGCCCGCATGCCCGACTTGATGGTCCGGCCCCGCAGGACTTCGGCCGCGGCCCGCAGGTCTTCGATGCGGCCGTTGGTGCACGAGCCGATGAACACGGTATCGACGGGGACTTCGGTCAGCGGTGTCCCGCCCACCAGCCCCATGTACTCGAGGGCGCGAGCCGCAGCCTCGCGCTCGGCCGGGGTGTCGAAGGAGTCCGGTACGGGGACGTTCCCGTCGATGCGCACGACCTGGGCCGGATTGGTGCCCCAGGTGACGAACGGGGCCAAGTCGCCGGCGTCGATGACGACCTCGTTGGCGAAGGTGGCGCCCGGGTCGGTGGGAAGGGTCCGCCAGTAGTCGAGGGCCTGCTCCCACGCGGCACCGGTGGGGGCGTGGTCCCGGCCCTCCAGGTAGGTGAAGGTGGTGTCGTCCGGGGCGATCATGCCGGCTCGGGCACCGCCTTCGATCGACATGTTGCAGACGGTCATCCGCCCCTCCATGGAGAGGCTGGAGATGGCAGATCCGCGGTACTCGATGACGTGGCCGCTGCCGCCACCAGTGCCGATGCGGCCGATGACCGCCAGGACCAGGTCTTTGGCGGTCACGCCTGCGGGCAGGTCCCCGTCGATGGTGACGGCCATGGAGGCCGGTCGCCGTTGGGACAGGGTCTGGGTGGCGAGCACGTGCTCGACCTCACTGGTGCCGATCCCGAAGGCCAGAGCACCGAACGCGCCATGGGTGGAGGTATGACTGTCTCCGCACACGATGGTCATGCCTGGCTGGGTGAGTCCCCGTTCGGGTCCGATGATGTGGACGATCCCTTGGTTGGGATCGCCCATCGGGTAGCAGGTGATGCCGAACTCTGCGCAGTTGGCGTTCAGCACCGATAGCTGCGTGGCCGACACCGGATCAGCCACCGGCTTGTCGATATCAGTGGTAGGCACGTTGTGGTCGGCGGTGGCGATGGTGAGGTCTGGCCGGTGCACCGAGCGGCCGGCCAAGCGGAGCCCGTCGAACGCCTGAGGAGAGGTGACCTCGTGGACCAGGTGGAGGTCGATGAAGAGGATGTCCGGCTCTTCGGTGCCTCCGGCGTGCACGACGTGGCTCTCCCAGACCTTTTCGGACAGGGTGCGGGGTTCAGTCACGGCGGTCAGGCTCCTATCTTTACGATGTCGACCCGGAGGTTCCCCCCGGGAGCTGCGTACTCGACGGTCTCCCCTTCTGCGTGGCCGAGCAGGGCGCTGCCGAGGGGTGATCCTGGTGACACGACGGTGAGGTCGCCGGGGCGTTCCTCGATGGAGCCGACGAAGAAGTCCGTGGTGTCGTCCACGTCGTCGCCTTCGTAGCGAAGGGTCACGACGGAACCGGGCCCGACTTTGCCGTCGGCCGGAGCGCTGCCGTCAGCAATGGTGGCGTTCTTGAGCATGCGCTCGAGCATGCGGATCCGGGACTCCATCTTTCCTTGGGAGTCCTTGGCCGCGTGGTAGTCGCCGTTCTCCTTCAGGTCGCCGAGGGCCCGTGCTGTTTCGATGAGGGCGGCGATCTCCACCCGCCCGCGCGTCGTCAGGTCCACGAGCTCGGCCTGGAGGCGATCGTAGGTGTCTCGGGTCAGCTGGGTGTCGGTGGACTCGCTCACGGCATACCAGGGTAACGGGTCGTGGACCGGGACTCGGACGGGTCCGGGAGCCGCCGATTCTCCAGCGTGCCGTCATGGCGTGGAAAGATCAGAGCCTTACCATCGCGCCACAGCACCACCGAGCGACATGAGGGAGAACACCATGGCCGACATCCAGGGCACCTGGGATCCGAAGTTCGAAGGGGTGGCCGACACGCTGTCTGCCAGCTTGGACGCCGGCACTGACGTGGGCGCATCGGTAGCGGTCCTGGTCGGGGGCGAGCCGGTGGTCGACATCTGGGGCGGCATGGTCGATGAGGCGGGGACGGCACCGTGGGTGGAGGACACCATCACCAACGTCTGGTCGATGACCAAGACCATGACCTTCCTGTGCGCCCTCATGCTGGCCGACCGGGGTGAGCTCGACTTCTATGCGCCCGTGGCCACGTACTGGCCGGAGTTCAAGGCGGGGGGGAAAGAGTCTGTCGAGGTGCGCCACCTGATGGCCCATACGGCCGGCCTGCCTGGATGGGACGAACCCATGGTTCCCGAGGACCTGGCCGACTGGGAGAAGTGCACCAGCCTGCTGGCCGCCCAGGAGCCGTGGTGGGAGCCGGGAACCGCCTCCGGCTATCACGCCGTGACTCAGGGCTACCTGGTCGGTGAAGTAATCCGACGGATCACCGGGGTATCAGTGGGGACCTGGTTCGCCTCCGAGGTGGCCGGTCCGTTAGGCGCCGACTTCTTCATCGGACTGCCGGAGTCCGAAGATCACCGGGTGTCGATGGTCATCCCTCCGCCCCCGCTCGACCTGGAGAACCTGAACCCGTCCGAACTGGCCATCCGGGCCATGACCAACCCGCCGATCGATGCCACCTACCCGCGCCACGAGTGGTGGCGCAGGGCCGAGATCCCGGCGGCCAACGGCCACGGCAACGCCCGGTCGGTCGCCGCCGTGCAGTCGATCGTGGCTGGGCGCGGCGAAGCCCGAGGCGTACGCCTGCTGTCTGCTGAAGGGTGCGACCGGATCTTCAAAGAGCAGATCCACGGGACGGACCTTATTTTGGGGACCGAGTACCGATTCGGTAAGGGCTACGGGCTTAGTTCGTCGATGATGCCCATCGGGCCCCGGGCCTGTTTTTGGGGCGGGTACGGCGGATCGTTGATCGTGATGGACCAGGATGCCGACCTGACCGTCTGCTACGCCATGAACAAGATGGATGGTGGGCTGGCCGTGGGGGACATGCGGGGGGCCAACATCGTGATGGCCGCCGTGCTGGGACTGGCCGGAGGCTGAGGGCCAGGGGCATTGCGGTGACCGGGGACACTCATCCACACGACGCCACCGGGTCGCGGTCGTTCGAGGCGCAGTTCGAGGAGCAGCAGCTCCGACCCATTCGATGGAAGACGCTGGTCAAGCGGTCGGTCGGCATCGCTCTGACTGGAATCGTCCTGTACCTGGTAGCGCCGAGCATCCTGGCGGTCCTGCACGCATGGCCCCGATTGGTCACGCTCAACCCGCTGTGGTTCATCCCCGCGCTGCTGGCGGAGGGTGCTCACTTCGCCTGCACGTTTTCGTTGCAGCGCATCGCCCTGCGCACCAAAGCCTGGTTCGCCGTCATCACCGCCCAGCTGTCGGGCAATGCCATCACCTTGGTCGTCCCGGGTGGAGCCGCCGCGGGTGCTGCGGTGCAGTTCCGGATGCTAGGCACGAGCGGCATGGATGCCACGGAGTCGGCCAGTGGACTGACCGCCTTCGCCTTCTTGGGTATCGGTGGGCTGCTCGCCCTGCCTGTGTTTGTGCTGCCGGTAGTGCTGTTCGGGGACCCGGTGGCTCCGGGTCTGACGGATGCGGCCTGGGTCGGTGCCGTCGCCTTCGTCTTGTTCACCGCCTTCGGTGCCGTCATCATGGCCACCGATGGCCCCCTGGTCTGGGTGGGACGAGCCGTCCAGTTCATCCGCAACCACGTCCTGTCCAAGCGCCGGCCGCTCGAAGGTCTGTCCGAGCGACTCCTCGAGCAGCGCAACGTCATCCGTTCGGTCCTGGGCCGAAAGTGGTGGGAGGCCACCTTGTTGTCGGTCGGCCGCCTCGGATTCGACTATTTGTGCCTGCTGTTCTGCGTCCGTGCCGTAGGCGCCCACCCACGGCCGGCCCTGGTCCTGTTGGCCTACGCCGTGGCCGGGGTGATCGGGCTGGTCCCCATCACACCGGGAGGTATCGGGATCGTGGAGGCCAGCCTGTCCGGGTTCCTGGTGCTGGCCGGCCTGAGCGGTGCCGAGGCCGTGCTGGCCACGCTGGCCTACCGGCTGGCTTCCTACTGGTTGCCGATGATGGCGGGTCCGGTGGCCTACGGGGTCTTCCGGTACCGGTACCGTCCCGATGGCCCGCCGGTGGCGCCAACGGAAGTGTCGCCCACCTAGCGGTCCTGCAGGGGCTTCACGTATTGCCGGCCGCGGCGTGTTGCGGGCACTGGGGTCAGCGGAGGTCGACCTCGCCGTCGGCTCGCAGGGTGCCCAGGCGCCCGCACCCTTCCTCGGTGACCAGCACGGCCAGCTGATCGGCATCGGTCACATGGGCCCAGGCTCGGCGGCCCTCTGGGGTCCGGCACGCCACCACGGCCCGCTCGGGTGATCCAGATCGGTCGAACGACACCGAGTAGGTCTCCACGCTGACCTCACCTTGGGCATCGGCATCGGGTGAGCACTGGGGGAGTGATCCGATGGCTAGCTGGGGGTCAGCCCACGAGAACCCGGCGGCTGACTCGACGACGGTGCCGGCCGGGAGGAGGTCGGGATCGACCGAGCGACGCTTGGGCGGCTCGGTCCCGTAGAGGCCGATGCTGTGCTTGGAGACGTACCAGCCGAGTCCGGTGGTCAGCCCGATGGTGCCGGGGTCCTCGCGCAGTTTGGCGACCATGGCGGCCAGCGAGTGGGTGCCGTAGTTGTTGCCTGGACCCCCAGCGAAGGTCATTCCACCCGTTACCGTCAGGGGGCGGCCAGGATCGTCGATGGGGAGTCCGAGCTCGTCAGCGGCGATCTCGACGGCGGAGGGGAAGCACGAATAGAGGTCGACGTGGGCCACGTCGTCAGCCGTGGTCCCCGCCAGGGCGAACGTGGAGGCCCCGGCCAGCCGGATGGCCGGCGAGGAGTGGAAATCGGCCCGATGGGACAAGAACCAGTGGTCCTCGGCATCGGCCCCGGCCAGCGGGAAGACCCAACGATCTCGGGGAACCCCGGCGGCCTCGGCGGCGCCCACCGAGCAGACGATGGCGGCGGCCCCCTGGTCGACCTGCATGTTGGCCGTGAGGAGTTTGGCATAGGGATAGGCGATCATCCGGTTGGACTCGGTGGCCGCGGTCAGTTCTTCGGCCGTCATTGGCTGGTTGATCCACGCATAGGGGTTGCCGGCGGCAACTTCGGAGAACCGGGACCACAGGGCGCCGATGTGAGCCTGATGCTCGACAAGGGTGCGGCCCGACTCGGCCCGCAGGGCATTTTCGAACAGGGGGAAGACGTGGATCGGGAGGTCGAGGCCACGCTCTTCCTCGGACTTGGTGGTGCCCATCCGGTCGCTTCCGAAGAGCGAGGGTGGCTCGGTGTCGGGCGGCTGCACGGTCCACCCCAGGAGCGGGCGGTCCGGGTGCCGCTGGGCCGCGGTCTGGGTATAGAAGCAGTCGGCCCCGACGATGACCGCGACCTCGAGCTCGCCTCGGCCGATGGCCAGGGCGGTGGCGTTCACCAGGGACTGGGGATTGTTGCCGCCCGTGGAGGTGACCAGGACTTCTTCGGGCTCGATGCCCAGCTCCTCGGCCAAGAGCACACCAGGGTCTGCATAGTGCCAACTCAGCGGGTTCGCCACCCGAAGTGATCCGACCCGTCCGAGCAGGCGCCGCCCCGCGAGGGCAGTTCCTCCCCGAGCGGCGCCGTCACAGTCCTCGACGGCGGCAATCACGGCGTCGAGCATCAAGCCCAGTGGTTCCGGTCGGTCGGCCAGCGAGCCATCCCCCTCGGTGTGGGGGCGGTTGACTATCTGGCCGACCCCTACGACCACCGGGGTGGAGGAATCGATGTGCATCGGGGAGTGAGCCTACCTGCGGGTTGGAACCGGCTGAATCTCCCCCGGGCGCACTCGGTACACTCTGGCCATGCGCATCGCCGTGGGATCGGACCACGCGGGCTACGCCCTCAAGTCGACGATCGTGGATCACCTGACCGCCGGAGGCCACGATGTGGTCGACCTAGGGGCCGAATCGGCCGAGGTCTCGGTCGACTACCCGATGTATGGACACGCCGTCGGTGAGGCGGTGGCCGAAGGCCGGGCTGAGCGGGGGGTGTGTGTCTGCGGCTCGGGAATTGGCATCGGCATAGCCGCCAATAAGGTGCCGGGGATCCGGGCCGCCGTCGTCCACGATGTCACCACGGCGACCTTGGCTCGGCGCCACAACGATGCCAACGTGGTCTGTCTGGGGGAGCGCACCACCGGCCTCGCCGAGGCGCTCGATGCCATCGACGCCTTCTTCACCACCGAGTTCGAGGGGGGCCGCCACCAGCGGCGCATCGACCAGATCTCCGGCTACGACGCTGATTCCGGCACCCCTGCGGTGTCAACCACTACCGACGACCAGGAAAGGCAGCAGCCGACCTCATGAGCAGTCCCATGCCCGCATCGCCCTTCGACCAGTGGCTCACCGAGGACCCAGAGGTCCTAGCGCTACTCGGGGCCGAGGCCGAACGCCAGGCCACCACCGTGCAGTTGATCGCTTCCGAGAACTTCTCGTCGACCGCCGTCATGGCCGCCACCGGCTCGGTGCTGACGAACAAGTACGCCGAGGGCTACCCTGGGCGGCGCTACTACGGAGGGAATCAGGTCATCGACGAGGTCGAGGACCTAGCCCGCGAGCGGCTCAAGGTGCTGTTCGGCGCCGAGCATGCCAACGTGCAGCCCCATGCTGGCTCCAACGCCAACCTGGCCGCCTACCAGGCACTCCTCCAGCCCGGCGACACCGTGCTGGCCATGCGGCTCGATCACGGGGGGCACCTGACCCATGGATCGCCGGCCAGCATCACCTCCAAGGTCTGGAAGTTCGTGTCCTACGGGGTGTCCCCGGCCTCGGACGACCCGGACAAGCCGGGCGAGATCATCGACTTCGACCAGGTCGCCGATCTGGCCCGAACCCATCGGCCTGCCCTCATCGTGGCCGGATCGACCGCGTATGCGCGCATCATCGACCCCCTCCCGTTCCGAGAGATCGCTGACTCGGTGGGTGCCAAGTTCATGTTCGACGCCGCCCACCCGGCGGGGCTGATCGCCGGTGGGGCGCACCCATCGCCGGTCGGGGTGGCCGACGTGGTGACCTTCACCACTCACAAGACGCTGCGCGGACCGCGAGGCGGCGCCATCTTGTGCAGCGCCGAGCTGGCCAAGTCGATCGACAGCGCAATATTTCCGGGGCTCCAAGGCGGCCCGTTGGAGAACGTGATCGCCGGTAAGGCCGTGGCCTTCGCCGAAGCGGCCCGACCGGAGTTCAAGACCTACGCCACCCAGGTGGTGGCCAACGCACGGGTCTTGGCCGATGCCGTGCGCTCCGAGGGGATTCGCCTGGTGTCCGGGGGCACCGAGAACCATCAGGTCCTGTGCGACCTGCGCACCTTCGACGCCGACCTGACCGGCAAGGAGGCCCAAGAGGTCCTCGACCGGGCCGGTATTGTCTGCAACCGCAATACCATCCCCGACGACCCCCGGTCCCCGTTCATCACCTCGGGCCTGCGGCTCGGGACCGCGGCCCAGACGACCGTTGGCATGGGCCCAGCCGAGATGACCCAGATCGGGGCACTCATCGGTCGCACCCTGCGCGAACGGAGAGATGAGGCGGCCGTGGCCTCCGTCCGAGCCGAAATACGCGAGCTATGCGCATCGTTCCCTCCCTACCCGGACCTGGCCGAAGCGTGACGAGCAGCCGACGGGTGGAACGGCAGGGATGACCCGGTGAGCTCGGGCGTCCCGCTCAACTGGTACGCCGTCCTGTTGGCGGTAGCGGTGGCCTCCACCTGGCTGCTGACGTTCCCGGCCCGGCGGATCGCCGTCCAGATCGGGTACGTGGCCCAGCCGGATGATCGCAAGGTCCACCAGCGGGTGACCCCCCAGGCCGGGGGTGTGGCCATGTTCCTAGGGCTGCTGGTGACATTTGCGGTGGCCGCGTCGATCCCGTCACTCGACCAGCTGTTCCGGGGGTCGTCCGAGCCCCTGGGGCTCATCTTGGGCGCAGCCGCCATCTTCGTCGTCGGCCTGATCGATGACTTCCGGGACATGTCGGCCCCGGCCAAGGTGGCCGGACAGGTGCTGGCGGCCACGATCTTGTACTTCATGGGGGTCACCTGGTTCCAGTTCAAGGTGCCGCTGGCCGGACTGGTGCAGCTTTCGCCCGAGTGGACGCCGCTGCTGACCGCACTGTGGGTGATCGCCATCACCAACGCCGTCAACCTCATCGACGGCCTCGACGGGCTGGCCGCCGGCGTGGTGGCTATCGCGTCAGGGGCGCTCGCCGTCTACGGACTCCACCTGCAGTACCTCGGAAATCTTCCCACCGACAACATCGGCCCCCTTATCGCCGTGATCACCTGTGGGATCTGCCTAGGGTTCCTGCCTCATAACTTCCACCCGGCCAAGATCTTCATGGGTGATGGTGGCGCGCTGCTGCTCGGCCTGTTGATGGCCGCTTCCACCATGCTCATCGGCGGCCGCTCGGCTGGCACCGTCGGCGGTGTGGCGGCTCGCAGCGGACAGACCTACTTCTTCTTCGCCCCCCTCTTCATCCCCTTTTTCATCCTGGGGGTGCCTATCGTCGACATGGCCTTCGCCTTCATCCGCCGGACCGCCAACCGGACCGGGTTCTCCACTCCGGACAAGAACCATCTCCACCACCGGCTCCTACGCCTCGGCCACGGGCACCGCCGGAGCGTGCTGATCCTGTGGGCCTGGACCGTGCTCCTGTCCGGCCTGGTCCTCTTTCCGCTCTACGTATCGAGCGTGAACGCCTTCATCCCTTTCGGGGCCCTGGCCCTCGGGGTGATCCTCTACACCCTCTTCCATCCGTCGACCCGACGTCAGGCAGAGGACATCGACCTCGACCTCGATGTGGCTGAAGCCGTTGGGGGCGAACCTGGGAGCCAACCGGTCGACGTCCAGGCCGCCCACGTGGGCCATACGGTCTCGCCTACCGAGCCGTGAGCAGCGAATTTCCCAGGTTTTGCCGGGGCCGTGAGAAAAGTGCGATGATCCTCCCCGTGAGTGACAGGCCTTCCACCCCTCTGGCAGGGTTCAACCCGCTAGGTCGCGTCGCAGGCCTGCTTCTGACCGAACCGACCTCTCGGACGACCTTGTGTTCGTCCGCCACGTGACACCGGAATCCTCCCGTGACGACCCTCGACATCACATCGCCTGACGCGACCACGACCGGCCATGGACGAACCACATCCGGGGCGCGGTGCGGACGATCAACGGCACGATCCATCGGCGGGCACGCCGTCGGATCGACGACTCTCTCCTGGGGCCACTGCCTTCTTGGGTCTCGGGCTGTCGATCGGACTCTGCTTCGCGCTGATGGTGGGACTCGGTGTGCTGGCCGACACATGGCTGGGCACATCACCGGTCCTGCTTCTGGTAGGTCTCGGACTCGGCACGGTGCTGGCGGTCCTGATGGCGGTCGCCACCGTTCGCAAGTACCTGTGACCCGCCCCGTGTTCTCCTCCGC
>Ga0194055_10000287_pt1 | contig 39847 bp, 32 predicted proteins | sample SepL449m_MetaG_FD_155482 | JGI IMG/M metagenome (GOLD analysis project Ga0194055, IMG submission 155482) | Anoxic zone freshwater microbial communities from boreal shield lake in IISD Experimental Lakes Area, Ontario, Canada - Sep2016-L442-9m | ecosystem: Environmental > Aquatic > Freshwater >... | reverse complement strand
GGTTTGGCAATGGCACTTCCGCAATGACCTGCCCCCCCCCTTTAACGGCACAACTGCGTCAAAACCAAAGGAGGGCATTCCATATCACGCGGAAAGAAAGAGACCGCAATTCCTTTTGCTACGAGTGTCGAAGTCGAGGCGGGGCGAGGCAAGACGGTTGCCAATGGCAGTCAAGAAGATCGGTGTGACGGAGCAGAAGTACCACACGGTGGCCTCCGGATAGACCACGGCCAAGCGGCTCATCGAACGGTGGCGGCAGAACTACAACACGATCCGACCGCACAGTGCCTTGGGATACCGGCCCCCGGCGCCTCCAGGCGTGGCAGCCCCGTGCGTTCGCCTCAGCAAACGCACGGGGCTGGTCTATTGGAGGGAAAATCCTAACTTAAGAACTGGCGTCATTCATCGGGGCAGGTCACAGCGCTCGGCGTGTCGTCGTCGCATGTCGCGCCCGCCGCCGCGAGTAAGAGTCGCTCGATCTCATCGAGAAAAACTTTCGTGAGCGAGGTGACAGGCTCGGGTCGCTCGGCGAGGAAGCAGCGCAGTCGCTTGGGCAACGAAATTACCACTGCCGGACGGACACCGGCGGGATGACATGATCAACGAGGTGGGCTGCGGTCTGCGTTATGAGCCGCGATGTTTCCCAGAAAATCCCCGGCGGTTCCTGCGGTCGACCAAGTGGAAAAAAGGGGATGCATGACTGTTGCCACTGACAGCTAGGGCAGGACGATATCGTCTCCGCCGACCCGACTACCGTCGGGCAGGATGAAGAGCGATTGCAACGGGGGCGTGATGATTGACCTCGTTTGAGCTAAAATCGATATCACGGTCGGAGTAGCCGCGCGGAGTTCCGGAAGCTTCACCTCCTTCTGTGCGTTTCTGAGCGTCAAAGCGACTGCGGGGTCATCGAGCGAACGCAGCCCTAGGAAGATGTCATTAGGGCTCGTGATCAGGACTTTCGCCGCCGCAGGCGTGATGGATCGCAGCGAGGGTAATACCTGCCCGGAGGAATCCTCAATCAGCCGGGCGGCTAACTCGGGGGAATCGAGCACGGTGAGTTGCCTGAGCGTGAAAAACCCTTTGTATTTGACACATGCCGCAATGGCTTCGGCCGAAATGAACTCCAGACCATCCAGCGTCCGCTTAGTCTGTCCGGCGAGTTTTTTGGCCAATGGCACGGAATCAAGCACCCTGAGCGGCATGACCAGATCCCCGGTGATCGTGGCCAGTGCCGCCGCCGTTTCGGGCGAAAGCTTGTACGTCGCAGGGCCGTCAAGCTCGATGGATGGGCCTCGATACGGCACCAGCGCGGCGGCCGACTCCGGTGAAAGTGTGCGAAGGCCGGCGATCGACAAGCGGCCCCGATACTTCGCGAGTTCACCCGCCAGTTCAGGAGTCAAAGGCGGACACACACCATAGAGTCCGCGGCCGCCGATGAACATTTGCGGCGACCTGTTGAGTCCGCCCCAAACAGGAACCTCCTCACCGCGGTTCAGCGATTCCACGAGAATCCGAGCAGCCTCCGGCGAAAGCTCGGACAAGCAGGGAAAAGCCAGCTGGCCTCCGCCTAGGTCGCCCTTATTGCTGGCCATCTCACCGAATACAGCGGCCATTTCGGGCGTCAGGGTGGTGACGCCAAGCGTCAAAGTAGAGGTTTGACGCACGAGGCTCCGAACGGTCTCCGGCGACGCATTCCGTAGAGAAGGCAGCGAGATCGTCGCCCAGCTCCGGTTCATCAGCAGCCGAGCCGTCTCGGGGCTGAGTTCTTCGAGGCTGGGGAGGTTCAACCCTGCGTTCGGCTTGCCGGCCACCGCTTCTGGAACGCGGCCAAGCGCCGCTGCCGCCTCGGGCGAGATCCTCGTGACACCCTCAAAACCGGCCCATTCGGGCACGGATCGCAGCAACGTCTCGGCGAGCATGGCGGAGTCCAGCGTCGCCAACATGGGCACGCGGATTTTCGGTTGACTCCCGAATGGGCCGCCCTGGACGCGATCCGCCGACGACGCGATGATCCGCACTTGTTCGTCACTTAATGAAGTCAATTCCCGTAAATTGATAGGCACGGCAGACTCCATCAGGATCTTGAAGGCCGGATCGGAGATCGCCACCGCCCCGAGTGCAAGTCGCCCCGCAGCCGGGTTCTTTGCAAACACGGCTGCGACTTCCTCGGACATCACGGACAGCGGCAGGAGAGTTCCTCCCAGGAAAAAAGGGCGATTCACCGCAGCGATCACTTCCGCCTGTTCCACGGACAACGTTTTGATGCCCGGGAGCAGGACAGCCGAGGCAAAACCCGCGGCAAGCTTCCTAGTGAGGGGCAGCGAGTCCAGCGACTTCAGGTTTGGCACCGTGAGGGCTCCGGCGGTCTTGGCCAGCGCTTCCTGGACTTCCAGCGACACGTCGGTCAGCGCGGCCAGCGTCAGGCCGCGCGGGTTCGCGGCCAACGCCGCGGCGATCTCGGGCCCGATCTCTTTCAAGGAGGGGAGCGACAACGCTGCCGGTCGCTGGGCCAATTTATTTGCCAGCGGCACGGAGTCGAGTTTCACTAGGCCGGAGAGCACCAGATTGCCCCGCATTCCGGCAATGGCTTGGGCAGCCTCGGGAGCGACCGCCGTGACCGAGTGCAGCCAGACTGTGGCCGCCTGACTTTTTTCGAGCGCCCGGGCGACTTCCGGCGAGAGTGATCTCAGTCCGAGGATCAGCATCTCCCCACGGAACTCGGCGAGCACCGCCGCCACCCCCGGGCTCATGTCGTGCGTCCGGCTGAGTTGGAGGATCCCGAAACGCGATTCCGCCTCGAGCTGTCGCACCATTTCGCGCGCTTGGGTAACCGTGACATCCTCGGGCGGATTGGCTCGGATGTTCTGGAACGCAGGGAGGTTGGCCGCGAGATCGGCAGCGGGCGGCAGGCCGCGCCGGATCAGATCGCCAAAGGTGGGCGAATCGGGCAGGGACGGATCGGCCGGGATGTCGTTGACCCGCCGCCCCGCCTCGCGCTTTCGCGAGGCATTCTCACGGTCACTCCCCGTCACCAGCATGTTGATCGCGGTTCCATACTGATTCCGCGGACCGTAACCGGCCAGATGGCACACGACGCACGACGCGCCCCCCTGCCTCGCAATCAGCCGCGCCCATGCCTGTCGTGCGTCTGGATCCTCGACGTCGCGGATCTGCTCAATGGCCGCGGCATCGAGACCACAAATGGCATGGGCCCTGGTCTGCAGGCAGAGCCAGACCAGACCACAGCAGAGGCCGACGCCCCGACGCAACCACAGCCCGCGTCCCTGACCGTTCAAACGAATCATAATGGCACTTTCTATTGCGAAGAAATGCGTTCACGATAAACGAACGATCAGCCCTGCAACAAGGCTGCACACATGAGGGCAGTCGGAGCCAGTTTTCGCCCGCCCCGACTGCTCTCGACAACCGCGGCTGCACCTCATGCCACTCACTACTTGCCCGTCGGGGGGAGGATCACTGCATCGATAACATGGATCACACCGTTGCTCGTGAGGATGTCGGTCTTCACAACCTTGGCGCTGTCGATCATCACTGTGCCACCCTCGACTTTGACCTTGACCTTGGAACCCTGCACCGTTGGCGCCTCGGTGAGCTTGACGACGTCGGCTGCCATTACCTTGCCTGGTACCACATGATACGTGAGCACGGCGACGAGGATTTCCTTTGAGAAGTGGTGAATACCAAACCATCGGAACCACAGTGCCCCGACTGGAATGCATTCGTAGGTGGCCCGCGATCAGATGCAAGAACATTTTGACTGGGAACAATAAATCAATAAATCTGGGAGGCAAAAGTCATCCATGCCCTGCCGGCCATGAACGCCATGAAGCCCTCTTCCTAACTTAAGAAAATAGCGTCATTCATGGGGGCAGGTCAGTTGTAACGCCAGGAATTCATCGTGCGCGCGGCGGTGATGGTATTGGCGGCGGCGGTCGTTGTGTAGTTGCCCGTGGCTCCGCCGGTCCATGTGCCTTCCAATGAAGTCGCGATGCCGGCGCGTTGAATACCACGGGTATTGGCCGTGCCTGCGTTAATGTTCGAGACCGCGCAGTCGGTCTGCGCGGCTGCACTTGTGCCATAGGTGGCCCATGGCCCGATGATCGCGCCCGCTACCGTATCGGTAAATCCGGTGACCACGATATTGTTGACGGTCCCGGTGCCGAGACTGGCACCGCCAAACGCCAGCGTGGACGTGTTGGTCGCCGCATGAGTCAGACTTCCCGATCCGAGAGTCAGAGTCGCTGTCCCTGTAGATGTCATGGCCGTGGTGGAGATGATATTCAACTGGCTTGCACTCAGGCTCAAGGTGCCGATGTTTTCCGCGTAGCCCGCGCTGGCTGAAGTAGCGTTGTTCCAGTTGAACGTGCCACCGTTGGAGGTAATGATCGCGCCATTGGCTATGCGGTCAACGCCAGTTTCCGTAGTGGCGTTTGTCAGCGTGAGCGTGCCGCCGTTGAAATTGATGGCGGTGGAGGCGTTGATTGTGGCGGTCGCGCCGGTGAGGGTCATTCCGGACGTCGCGCTATTCTGCGTGAGGCTGGTGACGTTCGTGCCGATAACGGAGCTGATCAGCACGCCACTGGCCACCGTGCCGAAGCCGTAGTTGGTGACGGCGCCGGTGTTGTTGAGGCTGGTGCCGGCCGAGAAGACGGCATCATCGGCACTGGTGGTTGTCGTGTTGGCAGTGGTCGCTAGCATCAGCGCTACTAGCGCGATTGATTTTCCAAACATTTGCCCGAGCCAGCGAGAAGAATGAGAAACTTTTTTATCTGCATAAAACACCTGTGCACAACGATGAAAAAAATTGAAGAGAAGACCCCCGCAGCGTCCACGCACACAATTTGGAACCCAAATCTTTTGTGCAGGCAGGTCACCAAGCGTGTCGTGTGTCAATCAATGGTGGAGTCTTTGAATCACTGGAGGCCGCGAAACCCTCATGCAAAAGCCAACGCATACCGGAGCATGACGCTTACTGATGTCAATCGTTTCGTATGGAACCACCCATCGCTTGCAACCGATAAATCGATCGTTATTGGGTGGGTTGGGGGCCAGATCACCTAGTTCCCCTCATCCCCACAAGCTAGTCACCGGGATTCTCCGGAATGGTCGGTCTAAGGGCGTTGTTGACGGGTCTTTTTAAGTAGCCAATGCCCTTGTACATTACGGATTGCGCTTCTAGAAGGCCCTCTTCTATGGCCATAGGGTCTTGGCGATCGATCGCCGTAGGGCGTTTGATCATTTGAGTTTTTATTGGCAGGGAGGCCGCCGGTTTGCCGCAGGCTGCGGCAATGGGGATCAAGTCGATGGTTGCCTCCCAATTACTTGACTTCTGCTCGGAACATGCCGCACAAACCTCCCCCAAGGGAAGGCTCCGCCGCTACAACCCAGTTGTTGCCGTTGGCAGTCCAGGGGCGGGTAAGACGCGGTGGTTGACGCAAGTCTGTGCGCGATGGAGTGACAAAAATGACGTGCCGGCAGTCCGCTGGGACGGCCAATCGCTCGGCCGGGAAATTGCCGCGGCACTTTACAACGACACGATTGATGAGTGGCGGACGCGACTTGTCTCCCGGCCGCTGGTTTTGATCGATGCAATTGATCGGGTCGTTGACCCCGAAGCCCTTCAGATGCTCCCCTATCTCTTCGACGCTTGTGCCGCCGTTGGGCGGCAATGGGTCGTCACGCTCGACAGACATCCCAGCATGAGCCCAACGCTTGGCGATACGCTCGCGACGCGGCTGTGCGGCGGGCTGCTCGTTGTATTGCCGCACCCACCGCCACCCCTCATTCGTCCGCTTGCAAGCGCGACACACAGTGCTCAGTGGCGCCGCGTCCGTCGGCCCAGCACGATCATCCGCCATGCGATCGCAGCCACGGCACGCCGCTACGGCCTGACGCCAGAGGAGATCACCGGCCCGTCCCAGCGCCGCACAGCAGCCCACGCTCGCAGCATCGCCATGGCTTTGGTCCGGCAACTCACAAGCAAAAGCCTCGTGGCCATCGGGGCTGCATTCGGCCACCGCGACCACACGACGGTTTTGCACAGCCTGAGAGTTGTCCATGACCGAATGTGCAAGGATGAATCGCTCGCCAGCGATATGCAGGCCTTGCTCAAGCAGCTGCAGACTTTCTAAGTTGGCTTAGAGCAGCGAATGCCCTTTTTAAAGGGTATCGAATAGTTTAAAGTCGAGATGCGGGTGGACACTCCAATGCCCTCCCACATTTCCGCCGATCGATCTCTCATTTGAACTGGTTTCGAGTATCAGCAGCGTTTTTATGAATCGGACGATCTTCATAGCGGTGCTCGTAGGACTCGCGGCGATCTCAGGAATCGTCAACGGCCGATCTCTTTTCTCCTCGAAGTCGCTCACGCCATCTGTGGAAGTTCTGGCTGAGGAAGTTGGTTCCGCGCCTCAAGAAGCCCGCCGGCTCGAGGCCGCTAACCAAATCCTCCAATCCCGATCAGTTTCCACGGCCACTCAAGCGGCCCGGACCTCGATGGCCCAGGCCATCAAAGAGAGCCCTAGCCCCGGCGTGAGACTGGCAATGATTCAGAGTCTGGCCGAAGTCTATGACTACACAGCCATGCCCTCTATGCTCGAAGTCCTAGAAGATCCCGACCCAGCCGTGGCCGGAAAAGCGGCGGCGGCCGTCCAGCATATGCTGGGCCTGCGATACAATGCCGAAGACATTGCCGATAAAAAGAAGTTGGCCAAGATGGCCCGACGAGACTGGCAGATGCTGCAAAGCTCTCCGCACCTTGAGCTTTGGAAAAAAACACTCCGCCAACGGGAATCGAATCCGTCCAGCCGATCCGGCCGTTAGCCAGCCAAACATTCCCCGCTACCATATTTTATTTAAGTGAGACCATTATTGGACTCTTCTATCCTCAAGAAACACTAGGATTTTCCATGACCCCTCACACATCCCTCGTGCATAAAAATCACCGGGCTTTTACGCTCATCGAACTGCTGGTTGTGATCGCTGTTATTGGACTCTTGATCTCGATTCTTCTGCCCGCGGTTCAAAACGTCCGGTCGGCTGCTCGCGGCACCTTATGCCAAAGTAATTTGCGGCAAATCGGCATGGCACACGCCGGCTACATCCTCCGGTTTCCCGCTGGGCTGGCGGCCGAGGGCTGGACTGGCTCGCTTCTGGCCGATGCGGGCAACGACAAACGCATGTTCCTCTGCCCAAATGACCCAGCCCTCTTTTCGGCCGGCGGCGGCAGTGGCCCTGACAGTCCTATGGAACAATTTGTGGCGACCTATGCTGCCTATATTGTCAATGTAAGCGTCTCAATTCCCCTCAAGGATGGGCCCTGGACAGGAATTGGCCGGCCGATTGCAGACTGGCCGAGCGGGCCTGTTAATTGCGCTCAAATTTGCGGCATCTCAAACCCAGCACCCAACAGCTATTTTATCCTCTTTGAAGACGCCTATTCATTTGGTTCGCCGTGGGACGGCTGCTTTTATATTGAGCCGCTAGCCAACGGAGATGTGCGCATCACAGAGGCTGGCGAAAACGGGCACGGCTACACGCATCAGTTTCGCGGCCCCAATGGCGAAGTGCTTGCGGACCCACTGCACAAGGGCTTTACAATAACGGTCAACCCTTTCGGCGGCACCGTCGGGGGAGGCGGAACGGCCAGCGTACCCACCAACTACGGCCTCAATAAAAAAACAAAGTGGCTGACAAGTGATGCGGATAAAGTTTTAGCCATGGATTATTTTCAGGCCGTGGCAGATGTGGTTGGCCCGGCTGCTCCTGATTCAATCGATTGGGGTAAAAAAGTTCAGGTGGCTGCCGATCGTCACTTCGACCGCGTCAATGTGGTTTTTTCCGACGGCAGAGTCGAAAACGTGTCGGCCAACGACATCGATCCACGCGTGGGTGCTTTGCACAATCGATTGTGGTGTCCTGCAGCGCTGGCTGCGCTCAATATGCCTGCCAACTGAGCCTGCTATGGGTGAAAAAGCCTAGCCCGTCGAATGGGTGTCGAATGCTTGTTGATAGATTGTCGCTCATTGTCTGCCAGGCGTCTCTTTGCCCAACCAACAAAGCAGAGCACAGCCAGCAGGCGGCCTTCGGACAGCCGCCTGCCGTGCAGATGTCGTGCAGTCGTCACTCTGCAGCCAGCCATTCGCTATAAGACTGACCGCCCACCAACACTCTGTCCGACCCTTCACTGGCAAAGCCCCAACACGTAGCCAACATCCGAAAGGCATTTTTTCCACATCTTTAAACTCTCTTTTGCGCCTTTGTAGATCGCTCTAAACCCCTTTTGAATAAGGTCAAAGGCCTCTGCCTGATTCTTGCTTTATCGCTTGTGAATTGGTGTCCCAGCCGCGATGACGCCCTGTGCCCCATTACTGTATCTGTTGCCTTCTGTTTTTACTCCTCCTTTTCTTTTAAGAGAGTAGTAGCAGTAAGAAACAGGACCCGAAAAGACACTTCCTCGCTTGATCCAGACCATCTGCCAAACGGTAGAAGTTGCTGGGGCATTTCACAGAGGCGTTCGTCGGGTAGGATAGGAGTCTCAAAAAGTTTCTGAAATTGTAGGGTGATGCTGAAAGGAAATGTTTGCGATGAAGGTGCGTTTGACAAGAGAGCCGCTCTTAGCGGCATTGCAAAGTGCGTCGGCTGTTGTGCCCTCGCGGTCTCCCAAGCCTGTCCTGACCAATGTGAAGCTTGAGGTCAGCGAAAATTCTGCCGTGCTTTCGGCAACCGATCTGGAAGTGGGAATTCGCATCGAGATCGAAGGGGTCCAGACCAGTGCCGCTGGAGCGGTGTTACTGCCCAATGCGAGGCTAGCCGCCATTGTGCGAGAAGGTGCGCCGGGCACCGTGTTTGAAATCTATTCCGATGGCACGGCTGCTGTTGTGAAAGCCCCTCGTAGCGAGTTTCGTCTGCCAGTCGAAGACTCGCTAGAGTTTCCGGTAGTGGCAACGTTTCCGACCGAGGCGTGCTACGAACTGACAACGCCCTTGATCCGTGAACTCGTCAAACGCACGGTGTTTGCCACCGATAGCGAGTCGAGCCGTTTTGCCCTCGGCGGTGTGCTCTTGGAATTTTCCGCAGAGCACGTGACGGCTGTTGGCACTGATGGCCGCAGGCTAGCCAAAATGGAAGGGCCAGTGGCTCTCAAAGACGGCACACCGATCGACGCGCAGCCCATCGTGCCAGCCCGAGCGATGCAGTTGATCGAACGCTGTCTGGGCAGCAGCGATATGCCAGTGCGGGTGGCTGTGCGAGCCAATGAGATTTTAGTTCACACAGGTCAGACAACGATCTCGGCTAGGCTCGTTGAGGGACGCTTTCCCCGCTGGCGGGATGTTTTTCCAGACCGCCCCGATGCCCAGCGAGTGCGGATTGTGGCGGGGCCGATGCTGGCCGCAGTGCGGCAGGCGGCAATCGTCACAAGTGAACAGTCCAAGGGCGTCGACTTTTTATTTGAATCGGGACAACTGGTGCTGTCCGGCCGCTCGGCTGAAAGTGGTGAAAGTCGGATTGAGTTACCGATTGAACACATGGGAACGAGCGTCAAAATCAAAATGGATCCCCGATTCATGAGCGACTTTTTGCGGGTGCTCGACGGGGGCGTGAATGTGACAATTGAACTGACCGATGGACAAAGTGCTTGCGTCTGTCGCACCGATGACGGCTACGGCTATGTGATCATGCCACTGGCAGCCGATTGACAGGCAATTTAAAATAAGCAAGCCTCCGGCAAACAGTGAACATCAGATGGCATTCAAACAAACACGGAGCGAGGCTCCTGGCCCGACATCGATCAGCCGACTTTTGTCGCGCCTCATGGCCCGCACAGGCTACGACCGGGAGCACGCGGCCGGTAGCCTTGACACCGCCTGGCAGCAGGCAGCACCCGACAGCCTGCGGGGAGCGTCGCAACCAGGGCTTGTGCGGAGGGGGGTGCTGGAAGTTTTTGTCAGCCACTCGGCACTCGTGCAGGAGATGGGTTTTCATAAAAGGGATGTGCTCAAGCGACTTGGTGAATTGGTGCCCGCAGAGGGCATCACCGACATCTGCTGCCGGTTGATGGTGGACGCAGGCCAGAGTTTTGTAAGCGAGCAATAACCAAAAAAGTCTGAAAGAAGTGGCCAATGTGAATCGTCACTCCGAGAGCATCGGCTCGCTCCGCGCAACACAAAGCCACAACACACATACACAAAACACAAGGGAGTTTTTTAAATGACAGACCAATCGCAGGCATCCGGTTACACATCCGAAGACCTCCAGCATCTCTCCGATCGGGAGCATGTGCGTGAGCGGTTTGGCATGTACATCGGCGACAATACGGCAAGAGGCCTGCACCACTTGGTCTACGAAGTGGTCGATAACTCAATCGATGAGTGCATGGCCGGCTACGCCAAACAATTGAGCGTGACAGTCAATGTCGACGGCAGTGTGACGGTTGAAGACGACGGCCGTGGCATTCCTGTCGAGTGGCACGCGCAGCTTTCAGAAGAGATGGATCGCGAGATATCGACACTGGAAGGTGTGATGACGGTGCTCAAGTTTGGCGGTAAGTTTCAAAAAGGGGCGTATCAGACTTCCGGTGGCTTGCACGGCGTGGGTGTGACGGTGATGAATTTTCTCTCAGAATGGTGCGAGGTTGAGGTTTCCCGGGACGGTCATGTGTGGCAGCAGGAATACCAGCGTGGCGAACCGACTGGCCCTGTTCGCAAGATAGGCACGACCGCCCGCACCGGCACCAAGACGACCTTTAAGCCCGACCCGCAAATCTTTCCCAGTACGAAGTTTTCTTGGGATGTGCTCTCGCGACGCATGCAGGAATTGGCATTTTTAAATTCTGGGGTGCGGATTGCGTTTGCCGATGTGGCCAGCAATCAGCACGAAGACTTTTACTACGAACGCGGCATCGTGGAATTTGTTGAGTGGCTCAATAGATCAAGCGATGCGATTCATGGGGATGTCATTTCCATTCAGGGGGAAAACGAAGGCGTGTCGTGGGACATCGCGCTACAGTACACTGGTGAGTTCACGGAAAATCTCCACAGCTATGTCAATAATATTTCGACGACTGAAGGAGGCACGCACGTCTCGGGTTTCCGTTCGGCACTGACTCGCAGCTTGAACGCATACGGAAAAAAAAGCGGCATTTACAAAGATCTCGTGCCGACTGGTGAGGATGTGCGAGAGGGGCTCACCGTCGTTGTCAGCGTGAGAGTGCCGCACCCGCAGTTTGAAGGGCAGACAAAAACAAAGCTCGGCAACGGCGAAGTGGAAGGCATCATCAATTCCGCAATCGGTGAATTCCTTAGTAAGTATCTCGAGGAGAATCCAAAAAGCGCAAAGTCGATTGCCCTTAAGGGGATTCTGGCAGCCGAGGCCCGTGCAGCAGCCCAGAAGGCCAGGGCCCTCTTGCGGGAACGGAAGGGAGCCTTGTCGGGCGGGGGATTGCCGGGGAAGCTGCGCGATTGCACGAGTCGCGATGTGGATCGGTGCGAGCTCTACCTTGTCGAGGGTGATTCCGCCGGCGGCAGTGCTGAAGGAGGTCGCCGGCGAGAGTATCAGGCGATCCTGCCGCTGCGGGGCAAGATCATCAATGCCTACAAGAGCCGCGAAGACAAGGTGCTTGCCAACGAGGAAGTCCGCAGCATGATCTCGGCCATCGGGGCTGGGATTGGCGACACAGCCGATCTCACCAAGCGGCGGTACGACAAGATCGTGATCATGACAGACGCCGACGTTGACGGATCGCACATTCGCACGCTTCTCTTGACATTCTTTTACCGGCAGATGTACCGCCTTGTGGCAGAGGGGCATGTCTATGTCGCTCAGCCACCACTTTTTCGCGTGCGTTCCAAAAAGAGTGTTTACTACGTACAGACCGAGGAGGAGATGAAGACGCAGCTCTTGGATCAGGGGCTTGGCGAAGGAGTCTTTTATCCGGGTGACGGCCGAGAGATTTCCGGGGATACGATGCAAAAACTCTGCCGCACGCTGTCTGGGCTTGAAGATGCACTTGTGTCGCTCGAACGCCGGGGTGTCAGTTTACGAGATCACGCTGGCCGCCGCGATTCGACATCGGGGAAGCTGCCGATGTACCACGTCTACTACGGCGCCGAAGAGAAGTGGTTTACCAGTCGCGATCAGTTGGAAACTTTTGTGAAGGGAAAGGAAAAGAGCGCTGGCGGCGAGCTGGCTGTCGGTCGCGCACTCGAGACCCCTGTCGGGGCCCTGTCGCCGACTGCCGCCTCACCGGGAGTGGCAGAGACTGGCAACGAGCAGTTGGTCGTTGTCGACCTGCACGAGGTGCGAAGCATCAACGCGGGTCTCGCCGAGCTCGTTGGCATGGGATTTGGTGTAGAGGCGTTGTTGCCACAGGATCGCACCGGCACAGAGGAGCCGCGTTACAAGCTGCGGCGGGGTGAAAATGAAATTGGGCTCGAAGATCTGCGAGGTCTTTTGTCGGCGGTGCGTCGAGCGGGTGAAAAGGGGCTGTCGATCACGCGTTTTAAGGGATTGGGTGAGATGAACGCAGAAGAGCTACGGGACACAACGCTCGATCCGGGGAATCGAACGCTGTTGCGGGTGACGATGACTGACGCGGCCGCCGCCGACGACCTGTTTCGCGTGTTGATGGGAGAAAAAGTTGAGCCTCGCCGTGAGTTTATTGAGCGCCACGCGCTTGACGTAAAAAATCTGGATATTTAACCCGAGGGGCACAGCCGCGTTTTTACGATGGTGTGCCCGTCTTTCTTTTTCTTACTGGCGTGCGGCGATTTTTGGGAAAACCACTTGGTTAGTCTTTGTCCGATAGAGTCGAAGCACCGATCCATTTGAGGGGATCGGTTTCGTCGCGACTGGCCCAGCAGTGAAGGTCCGGCAGAACTGCTTGGAGTCGTTGGGCCAGCACATCGATCGCAAACCGCTCGCTCGAATAGTGACCCAGAGCGATCACCGAAAGGCCCGCTGCCGAGGCCTCCAGCACGCCGTGCAATTTTATTTCACCCGTCAACAATGTTGTGCACCCAGCACGCACCACCGCCGTCACCGATTCGCCGCCGCTGCCGCAGACAATGCCGATCTGTCCGGCAGGCCGGCGATGATCGCCAGACACCTGCACGCCCGGCGACTTGAGTCGCTGGGCGGCCTGCTCGGCACAAGCGCTAAGAGAAAGGCCGTCGGGGGCGTGGCCCATCCGGCCAAATCCGACGCGTGGATCAAGAGCGTCTGGCTCAATGGGACTGATAGCGGTGAGCTCCATCATCGCAGCCAACAGATCATTGATGCCGTTCTCGGCAGAGTCCCATGCGGTGTGTGCGCTGTACACCCCGATGCCAGCGGCGATGAGATCGAGCAAAAGGTGGCCGGTGGTAGAGTCGTCGGTGATTCGCGTGACCGGACGAAATGGCAGTGGGTGGTGCGTGAGAATCAGCCCCGCCCGCTCGCGGATAGCCTCGCGGGCCACTTCGGCGGTGAGCGAGAGGCAGGCCATCACTCGCTCAATGGTGGGTCGACGGGTGCCAACCAAAAGCCCGACGGAATCCCAGTCGGCAGCCAATCGCAGCGGCGCAATATTTTCGAGGTTAAGAATGACGCTTTGTAAAGTTGCCATAGAATGAGGATACAAATTTTCGGTTATAGTGGCGAATCCAAGAGAATGGCCCCGAAGCACTGGGGGCGCTTTGGCCGCACCCGCCCTGATCGTCTTTCGACTTCCGGCCGCATCCTTGCACAGAGACCCCATGGACATATCCCAAATTTCAGTTCCCGCGATATCGCTATCAAAAAATTTTCGTAGCGCTCTCAGTAAAGCAAGGGATCTGGGAATCCAGGGCATTGAAATCGATGCTCGCTACGGAATTGATCCCGAGCAATTAACGCACACCGGCACGCGACAGATTCGCAAGTGGCTCGGGGACGAAGGCTTGAGCGTGTCGGCTGTGGCCTTTCGCACGCGGGGTGGCTATGCCGAGGCCGAGAGGCTGGAATCCCGCATTGCGGCTACAAAAGCCGCGATGAAACTGGCCCACAACGTGGGGGCGCACGCGGTCATCAATCAGATAGGCGACATCCCAGCAGAATCGTCAGGCCCTGTCTGGCAGTTGCTTATTGATGTGCTCGGCGATTTAGGCTCTTGGGGCCAACGCGTTGGCGGCCTGCTGTGTGCAGAGGTGGGTCGGGCCGCGCCAGCCGATATTTTGCGAGTGCTCCAGAGCTTGCCGGAAGGATCACTGGCTTGCGACATCGTGACCGGTGCGATCCTCGTCTACGGCCACGATCCAGCGGCAGCGGTGGCAACTTTATCAGATCACATTGCCAGCGTGCATCTAACGGATGCTGTGGCTGGGGCGTTTGCCGGCCGCGGCCGGGCGGTGATTCTGGGCACGGGGCAAGTCGATTTGCCGAGCGTGCTGGCGACGCTTGAAGAACAAGGTTATCGCGGCTGGATCGGCATTGAATCGGTTGACGATCATGCCGCCGCAGAGGAACTCTCAAACGCCATTGGATTTCTCCGCGCGATCTGAGCGGCTTTTTCTAATCGTCGCAGATGGACAAAATCTGAGAGAATTAAAAAGTTGTGACAGAGAAAAAAGACAGTTTCGAGGAATCAAGTCGTTAACGCGGCACATCTTCATTTTTAAGCATTGCGGCTAGCGCCTTGCTGGCCGCATCGGCCGCAGGATTAGCTCAGTGTCGTGACTCAGCGCCGGACGAAGAGGACAATTTCCGGTTGGTCAGTCTTTGCCACTTTCTAAGCCCAACTTTAGCGGCGACAACTCAATGTTTTTAGCCGCGTCGATAGTCGCCTGCGAATGCGGTGGTCGGGGTTTTTGTGACATAGACTTAGGTCTCCCTGCACTGATGAAGAATACGTACGTAAGGACCGTATAAACACAGGATATTGAATGGCGAGCCAAAGCCACCACCATCACTATTCACTGTGAGGCTATCCGACCGACGTGAGAAGAATGTGAGCGTCAAGTAGTCCTGCAAAAGCCGCTTTTCTGTAATTATCACAAACGACTACGACTGATCTGCTCAAAGCAATTTGGCCGCAAGCGCAATGGCGGCCGTTTCAATCCGCAGGAGATGAGAGCCAAGTGAGACTCGCCGTGCTCCTGCGCGATCGGCAGTTATCAATTCTGCTTGTGTGAATCCACCCTCAGGGCCGATCAACGCAACGACAGGGGTCAGCGTCTGTTCGGCAGGGATCGCGGCCTGATCAATGGCCAGGGGCACGCCACCTGGATCGGCGATGAGCAAGCGAGCGCCTGACGGCAGCGATTCGATAAGAGACGAAAGCGAGTGACTCTTGGCGATGTCCATGAGCGTGTTGCGGCCAGACTGCTTGCAGGCCTCGATCACGACTCGCTCCATGCGGGCCTGCGAGTTGTCGGTTGCTTCCGCCACGCCCCGCAATGTCTGCAGTGGGATCAGACGGGCCACGCCTAGTTCGGTCAGTTTTTCGACCATCCACTTTTGCCGGTCTCCCTTGGGCAAGGCAATCGCCAGCCAGACTTCGGGTCCGGCTGTCACACAAGCATCCAAAGGTAAAGCCTCGACATCGAGTAACACCTTATTGCGTTTGATCTCACTCACCCGCGCCGACCAATGGCAACCCGTGCCGTCGAAAACAACGATCATGTCACCAATCTTCGCCCGCACCACTCGTACCAGATGCCGGGCCTCGTCGTCCTGGAGCGTGGCCAGGCCGTCGTGCGGGGGTGCGGTGAGAAAAAAACGTTCGCTCATAGAGGATTTCCTCAGTCTCTTGTGGATTGGTTTTGTATCGTGTGTGGGGCTCGGCCAGAGGCTTATTGGCCTGAATAGGAAGAGAAAGTTTCGTCCTGACACGAACCTACCGCTGTCGCTAAACTCATGGCCATGGTACGCGAACACTGGAACCTTTCAGCCCCTCCCTTCGATGGCTCGCTGGAGCCGGCCACATTTTATTCTGGTGGTCCGCAGGAAGAGGCCCTAGCGCGATTGGAATGGCTGACCCTAGAACGGCAGCGGTTTGGGCTCGTTGTGGGAGCGGAAGGCTGCGGCAAAAGCCACTTGGCGGCAATGGCCGTCAGGCGACTTGGCGGGCTAGGTGCTGAGGCCGTGATGCTCTCGCTGCGCGGGCTGGCGGTAGGCGACTGGCTCGAGCTTTTACTCGACCGATTGCCCCTGGATCGACTCAGTCGGGCCGAGCCCCTGCGGTCGTGGCCGAAACTGGAAAATAGGCTGCGGGAAAACACACTGATGGAGCGAACCACGGCCATTGTTTTCGATGATCTCGACAGTGCACCCAGCGATGCAAGCGAGGGCATTACTAGACTCGTCGGTGCCGCCGAACCGCGTTACTCCCGCACAGTCGTTGTCGCAACAGTCACTCCCCAAGGGCTGGCCAGCGTACCACTTGGCCTACGGCAAAGAGCGGCGGTGCGAATAGAACTCTCCCCGTGGAATGTCGATGACGTGGGTGCATTTCTGGCCAGTTCGTTGCATCGCGTCGGCGGCGTCGAGAATATTTTTTCGACCGATGCCATTGCTACGCTGACACGATTTACCGCTGGAGTGCCGCGAGTTGTCAGTCAATTAGCGCAGCTTTCCTTGATTGCTGCTGCGGGGGATCAACTGCCGCAGATCGACGCCGTCACGGTCGAACGGGCGTGGCGAGAATTAGCGCCGTCAGGGGCAGTCGAAACAAGCCCCGCAGAGACCGAAGACGAAACCTTGCCAGTCAACCCGCGGGTTCGCGTAGTGCGACGGCTGTGGGGCTGACGAGTTTTATCTATTGGCCCCAGCTTGTCCCAGCTTTTATTTCTGGATCGCCTTGAGGGCCTGTGTGGCAGCTTTACTGACAGCCGGATTGGCGTCGCCGCTGAGCGACTCAAGGGCCGAGATCGCACTTTTTGCACCGGATCCCATGTTGCCGAGTTCATGGGCAGCAGAGATTTTCTTTTCTGTTGTGCCTGTTTTTAGGTCGGCAATATAGCTCTCCAGTAGCAGATTTCCCATCGTCTTTGGACCCTTGGAGCCGGCCGTGCGACGCCGCGGGGTGGCGTGAGATTTTGCCCCAGACTTTTTCTTGGAGGCTGACTTTGGCTTTGACGAGCAACCCAAGACGGCTAAAAAAGCGGCGGTGATCCAAGCTCTACGGTGCATGTCGAGTGATAAAAATAGAGGATCGGAGGGGTGCAAAGTAAGGGGCAAAAATAGTCCCAGATAGGTGGGACGCGGGAGCGTATCAGCAGAGGGTCAAACTATGAGTAGAAAAAGCATTTTGTAAAGCATTTGTAAGAGTCTTAAGCCGACCGACCGCCGACCCACGGGCTCTGCCAGTCACCCCAAGCCGCTAGGTACTTGGCGAGGCCGGGAGAGTTCTGACTGTGGGCCTCGATCAACTGCCTGGCTGCTTCAATCAAATCGCGTTCTTCGGCCAGATCGAGTTCGCCAGCCACCACCCGCGAACGCAGAAAAACAAAATAGGTGTCCAGCACATCCCCTCGGCAGTAGTCGTGAATCTCACAACCGCGACCGGCATCCCAGAGGTCTTGCACCATGTGGCCAGCCACGTCCATCTTGCCGGGCTTGCCGATTAGATTCGCAGCCAGTGAGAGGCCGCCATTAAAACGCGACGCGCCGTTATTGGTGAGCCACTCGTGCAGATCGAAATGAGCGTTGGTGTTGTAACGATTGCGAGGCTGGTCAAAGCTGCGTTTTTCCTCAGCAAACCAATCTGGAATCGAAATGCCGTAGCGGAAAGCGCAGAGTTCAAGCAGTGGCATGTCGAAGCCCCGGCCATTAAAGCTCACAAGTTTAGGCCGCTTATACTTTCGCCAGCCATCCCAAAAGAGCCGGACAATTTCGTGCGATCGAGACTGCTCTTCATCGAGGCAGACCAATTCGAGCAAGTGGAAGTCGACCGCCACCTTTGCGATCACCAGTGAGACAGGCAAATGAAATGTGTAGGGGATAAAATCTTTGCCGTTCTCAGCGAGTAGTTCTGCACGGTACTTGGCAACTGCCGGAGCCGGCAGAAGACCCTCCCCCGGATACTTCAGCCGCGAAACTAAATCGCCGTCTGCCACGCTCTCAATATCAAAAATAAAATAAGAGGTATCGAGTTTTGACACGCTTATCTCCTCTGGGATTTATCGCCTGGCCAATCGATGAACCAGTGGCAGCCACGCGCCACTAGCCTTACTCGAAGCGACCGACTGCTCAATAAAATACATGCCTTCCACGCCGTCGCAGACGTTGGGATAGAGCGTGTTTGTGCGTTCAAACGGCTCACCGCTGATGGCCGCCTCCATGGCATCAAAAGCGGCTCGATAAACATTGGCAAAGGCTTCGAAGAAGGCCTCGGGATGCCCCGCTGGGAGCCGACAGGCGGCCTTGCCAGCGGCGTTCATGTAGGGGGCGTTGGGATCCCGCGTGTAGATCGCGTGTGGGTGGCCGTTTTTTCGGACAAAGAGCTGGTTGGGATTTTCCTGATGCCATTCGAGGCTGGCCAGCGTGCCATCGATTTCGATCCGCAAATCGTTCTCGTGACCGTGGCTAATCTGTGACGCCGTCACGGTGCCAAAAGCGCCGTTCTCATACACGATAACGGCGTGGCCGTAATCATCGAGGGACCGCTGCGGTTCAAAAATCTTTAAATGGGTGCTGATCTTTTCCGGCAGAAGGCCTGTCATAAACCGGCCAAGGTTGTAAGCATGGGTGCCAATGTCGCCAAAAGCGCCGGCCACACCGCTCTTGTTGGGGTCGGTTCGCCACGCCGCCTGCTTGTGACCCTCGCTTTCCAGCCGGGTTCGTAGCCAGCCTTGAATGTATGTCGAGCGGATGGCTTGGATCTCACCTAACTCACCAGCCAGCGCCATTTCGCGAGCCTGTCGCACCAGCGGATAGCCGGTGTAGTTGTGGGTGACAGCAAAAACGGTGGACGACTTCTGAACGATGCTGGCCAGTTCCTCCGCCTCTTTGAGCGTCAGCGTCAGCGGTTTGTCACAGACCACATTGAAGCCTGCTTCAACGGCCGCCTTAGCCACCGGAAAGTGCATGTGGTTGGGAGTTACAATTGAGACAAAATCGATGGCCTGCTCGGCGGGTAAGGCGCGTTCCTGTGCAAACATTTCTTGGTAGGAACCATACGCCCGGGCAGGATTGATGTCGTAATCGGCGGCACTCGCCTTTGCCCGTTCGGGGTCACTCGAAAGAGCACCAGCCACCAGCACCGCGCGATTGTCGAGCACCGCAGCGGTGACATGCACGCGGCCGATGAACGAGCCCTGACCGCCCCCGACGATGCCCATCCGCAATTTTCTCCCCAGCGCGCCGTTGGTCGCCATGTGTCCCTGCTCCCTTTGTTTTTGCGTATGGTCTTTGATGGGCACTCTGCTCATCAAACGATCAACGTCGAACTCTAGCAGACGGGTTGTTTTCGTTTTAGTGCCACCATCTGACACAGGGCAATTGCCGTCCGGCTGGCCGGGAGCCTACGATACTGGGGCCTGCGGATCGACCGCGAGGCGGTTTGACCTCGACAACCCTTTGCGTGCGGCACTTTCTCCATGGGCTTTTCCGATCGAAATTACTACCGTTCCGAACAATCTTCTGTGATGTCAGAGTGGACGGCCGTGTTGACGATCATAGTTTGTAATATCGCCGTCTGGGTGGGCAACCTGCTTGGGGCTGTCGAGCTTCCCATCAATGACTTTTTAGCGCTGCAAGGTGACTTGCAAAACCATCCGCTCAAAATCTGGGAATTGATCAGCTATGGATTTGTCCACGATGCGACAACCCCATGGCACTTGGTTTTCAACATGCTGGGGCTCTGGTTTTTTGGCCGCGAGGTCGAATCGCTGATGGGCCGGGCCGAATTTTTTCGGTTTTACGTTACAGCCATTGTGCTGGCGGGCCTGACGTGGCTGGTGAGCCTTCACATCGGTCAACCGGAAGCCGCTCGACGGATGTTTTTGGTGGGTGCCAGCGGTGCGGTGATGGCGGTGCTGGCGGTCTTCATCTGGCACTATCCCCGCCAGACTGTTTTGATCTACGGCGTGTTGCCAGTGCCGGTTTGGGCGCTGGGCATTTTCTATTTTGTCTCAGATGTGCAGGGTGCTGCCTCTGGTGGCGGCCAAGTGGCCAATGTGGCGCATTTGGCGGGTGCGGTTTTTGGACTTTGTTACGCGTGGCGGGGATGGGATCTGGAAAGCCTTTTTGATATTTCCAATCGCGTAAAACAGATGCGTCGTCGCATGCGTGTTGTGCACCCAGAGGATGATTTTGAAAACGGTCGCGGTGCGGGTCAATCCAGTAAAAATCGCACGGTTCAATCCCGCGAAGAAACGGCCGAGCAGCAAGCAGTCGATACCATTCTCGAAAAGATTAGCCGTTCTGGTGAATCAAGCTTGACGGCTCAGGAGCGGGACACCCTGACGCGGGCCAGTCAACGGCTCAAAGATCGGATGCGTTGAAGCGCCAACGATTGAATGCGTGTGCTGCTGCAGCCGTTAGCGAACGATTGGAATCGTCGTGGAAGCCGTGCGTAAATCGGGATGGGCTTGGCGACGCAGGAAGTCAATCATCGAGACAAGGTCTTTGTATTTGACGTCATCGAAATGACCTGAAAGCATGCTGTACATCTGCCCGTGTGTGTCGAGAAGCACAACATTCGGTGCAGCTGGCACCATGCCAAATGTACGCCGCATCGTGTCGTCAAAATCGAGCCAGACTGAAACGGCTGGTGAATCGGTGCGAAATCGTGATCGTGCGACCGGTTGCAGTGGCTTGGGTACCTCAGGCAAGCACGCCACCGGTACAACATGCACATCCGGCACTCGTATCGCTGCTGGCCAGCCAGGAATGCCCACAACAGGCTGACGAGACCAGTCGGCTGCGGTGGCCTGCTCGGCCGTAGGGTGAAATTGCACATGCAGCTTGCGACCCAGAGCTTGCCCGGCCTCGGAACCTTTGCGTTCAGCGTAGACCAGCACAACGACGTCGCCTTGCATGACGCCCGTTTCACGGCGGTTACGAAACTGATCTTCCATGGCAATATTCACGACACGCTCCCGGGCTTCGGCAGGGCTTCCTAGCAGACTCAAAAAGCCAATTGCGGCCACACTGAGCATACAGCGGCCAGATAACTCAAGGAGTGTTTTGAAAATATTCATGGCTCTTTGCAAGGGTGTAAAAATTCTCTTGTTGGATCGATCGCGTCCAAAAAAGACCACTTGATGGCGGACGCTCAAAAGGGAGTACCGCGCCCCTGAAGCCGGACACAAGATCGGTTTAAGCCTTTGCCTTACAGCCCCAAAGCGTCAGGCGATTCAGGAGGAGCAAGCGGCGTGGGGCGAAGGATCGTGAGGATGGCTGGCAGGATAATCAGCGATGTCAGCGTGCAGGTGGCGACGCCCAGGGTGAGCACGCGACCGAGGCTTTCCAAACCCCTGTGGCTGGCCACCATCAATGCCCCGAAGCCAAGGATCGTCGTCAACGCATCGACTAACACAGCATTGGCTGTCGAGGCACTGATCCGGTACGGACCGGTTCTTTCCAAGGCATCGTGCATGATGTGAACTCCGTAGTCGACGGCGATGCCGAGGATCAACGGGATGCCGATCAGATTGGCCGGGTTGAGATCGATCCCCACAAGCCCCATCAGCCCCAAAGTTTGTGCCATGCCAAGGGCCAGAGGGAACGCTGCCAAGAGCGCGTGTGAGAGGTTCCGAAAGTCGAGCCAAAGCACGGCAAAAATCACAATCAGCGAATAGAGCGCTGCTTGCTCGTAGCTGCGTTTCATTTCAAGTGACGCCTCGTAAGCCTGCAAGGGATTGCCGGTGGCCCGCGGATCGACACTTCGCAGATCCTTGACAAATCGTGTCAGTGATTCGAAATCCCAAATGTCGCCGCGACCATAAATCTTTAGGAGGTGCTTGCCGCTCTGGCCGACGAATCGCTCGACCAGACTGGGCGGTAGGTCTTGGAGCGTGGGCGACTGGGGATCAGCCACGCCCATCAGGGCATGCAAACGACTGAGAAGATCGCCAGCGGCTTGTTGCTGGAATCCAGACAGCGCCTGATAGCACTCGTTGGGACCCATCCGCCGCAGCGTGTCGCGGACCCGTTCTAAATGCCAAGCACTTCGCAGGCCGCCAGGTCGCTTGGCGGCTTCGGCCTGTGCCCAAGCAAGAGTTTCGCCGAGGGCATCCAGACGATCCAGTGGGATTTCTGGCGAACGCTCCGGAAGCGTAGCCAGTCGGTCGCGAATCCGCTCGATCAGCGGGATTTTGAGTTCTTCGTCAACCGTTAAAAGGGAGGCGATCTCATCGACGCGTTCGACGCTCGCTAAGGCTAGCAGTTGCTTTTTGCGTTCCAGAAGTTGTTCTCGCGAGTCAGCGATCGAAAGCGCATACCAGACGCTCTGATCACACTCTGCAAGGAGTTTTTTTTCCACTGCCACGCTCTCTAAGCCATCGGCCTGCATGTTAAGTAGGTTGTGGTCGTAGTGGAGGTCGTGCACTCCGGAGGCGATGCCCAGCGTGGCAGCCATGCCCGCAAGCGCTACAAACCGTGGGTGGCGGGTGATCGGAGCGAGCCATGTGTGCACCGGCACAGGCGTGGGAATGTGACGGCCGAATCGGCCCCGATCAACGATCGCAACCACCGCCGGCAGCACCAAAAGTTCTGCAGCCGCACACAACAGGATGCCGCCGCCGGCGATCATTCCCAGTTCTGCTACTCCGACAAAGCTCGTCAGTGAGGCACAAAAAAAGGCGACTGCCGTCGTGATCGCGCCAGTTAAAATGCCGGGCCCCACCGAGGCACTGGTTTCTAGCAATGCCGCTTCACAGGGAGTGCCGTTGCGGCGGAGTTCCAAATAGCGGCCGATGTAGTAGGTGCCGTAGTCGATGCCGACGCCAATCATGGTAACTGTGAATGTCACGCTCAAAATATTTAAGTGGCCCACGCTGGCCGTGGCCCACGCAAAGGCCCATGCCATGCCGATGACCAGCACGCCATTGGCTAATAACGCGTGCCTGACGCCGCCAAAGCCGGCGACGATCACCACGATGACCGCCGCCATCGAAAGCCCACTGGCCCAGATCATCGATTGCTGACTGGTGCGCATCTCATCGTCTTCCATCACGGGCAGGCCCGTGAGGCCGATCGTCACATCGGGATGTCGCATGGCAACCAGCTTGATCAGCCGCCGCAGTTCATCGGTTGCGGCCGAAGCGCCGGCAAATCCACCGGTGGCTTTTGCCAGTCGCAGAAGCACAAATCCCAACCGCCCGTCCTTGGCCAAAAGATGCTCGCTGGAAAGATCGCGGAGCGTCGAGAGCGACTCGGGCATGCCGGGCCACGGCGAGACATATTCGGCAGGCTTGGATTCATGAACCCGATTCGCCGCCTCCAGACTTGCCAGCAGGCTTTCGCTGTAGCGTTCCAAGGATGCCGCCGGGGATTCGTCAGTCAGTTTTTCATTCGCCGGTCGGCTCGTCACCATTTGGCTGGCGAGGCCGGCCACCATCGAGCCAACCTTCAACTGCGCCCATCCCCCGTCCAGAATCGGCTGCGTGCGTTCGATGAAGTGGTCGATGGCTGCTAAGTCTGCTGGCGAGAGATAGTGCAGCCCCTTCGCCCGTATTTTTGCAAGATCAACTTCGTGGAGCACCGAGTGAAACATCGCTCCATCGCGGGCCACTTCCGCCGAGACTTCTTCCAGCACGGTGATGACATTGGCCCGAGACTCGCCCTCGACCACGATCACTGCATCGTCTTGTTCACCAAACTCTCGGACATAGTCGATCCAGAGTTTGTTGTAATCGCTGTGAGGGTCGAGCAAATCGACGCGGCTCACCTTGTAGCCCAGCGTCCGGGCCGTCCAGACGCCAGAGGCGACTGCCGAGAGGATGGCCAAACATAGAATGGCGACAGGAGCCCGCAGGCAGATCCGCGTCCATGCGACGAGCGCTTGGCTAAGCAAACTGGAGTGGCTCTTAGCCGACCGCTGTGTAAAGGCATCACCCTCATCGCCGGAATGGCTGTCACGATCAAATTGGTCGTTTGGTTTGAAACTGTGATCCATCGACTTTTGCCCGATTGCTCTAACGCACCACAACTCGTTTTCAATCGCCACAATGGCGGTGGCCGTGGTTGGGCCGGGGATGGTAGGGAAACTGCGGCGATGAGCCAACACCCTCTTGTTGGCGGTGTGGCAAAGGCTGGCAGTCTGGGAAACAGCCGGAGAAATATCACGGGAATGCCTCACTGAAATCATTGGGCCGCCGGGCTGCCGCAGGCCGAAAAAATCATCGGTGGGCGTGTCGCCGAGCCGAACTCTCTTTCTCTTTGACGCAATGAGTGAAGGAGAACAGCGCGGCCGTCGCGGGGGCGAACTTATAAGCGAGGGGGATTGAATGCTGGCAGACTGGTCCGAGTACGCGCGGTATCTTTTGTGGCACGCTTTTGCAGCGCTAGCACTGCTGGCCTCTGCCAATCGGTTGATAACTGCCCAGCCAGTGCAGGCCGCCGAGGCTAGCGTCTCGATGAGCCATCTGACAGCCATTCTCAGCGACGGTGGTTCGTCGAGCCGGGACTCGAGGCGGCAGGCAATTGCAGCGATCCCGCTGAAGGGAATGTCGGCAGTCGATCGGCAGACTGTGGATCGCTGTTTGCGATCGACAACGGTCTACCGTCGTCTCCCTGCCGAAACAGTGATCTGCGATCAAGACCTCCTCGAATTTGCCTTGCAGAAGCCCGAGGCAATCGTCGACATATGGCGAACCCTGGGCATCAGTCGGCTCGTGCTCGATAAAGTTGCGCCTCGACAATGGCGTTTGGCGGATGGATTCGGCACAGTAGGCTCTCTGCGACTCTTGCAGATTGAACAGCGGGGTGCAGGCTGCGCGCTTGTCTTGCACGGCCGGGGGGCCTATTCAGGGCCGCTTTCGCCCACCGAGTTAACCGGCACATGCCTTCTTGTCGTGCAGTGCTCAACCGCTGAGCCAACGGTTGATGGGCGAACGCGACAGACGGTTCAGATCGACGCCTTTGTCGACATGGACGGCATCGGCTTAGAGATCGTGACCCGCACGCTGCAGCCGTTGATCGTGCGTTCCGCGGCGGCCAATGTCCATGAGATCTGTCTATTCATGGCGAGTTTGTCTAAGTCGGCTGCGGAGAATCCGTCTGGGGTTGTTCACCTGACAAACCGTTTGAATCGCACCGATCCGGCCGATCGCCGTGAGCTCGCCGCCATCGCCAGGGCGGCAGCCGTAGACGGTCAACAGCGGTCAGACGACCCGGCCGCAGGCCAGCGGCTGCAAGCAGAGCTCGCCTCTCGCTGGTTGCCGGCTGAAGAACTCGACCGGCTGCAGAGGCGATAGGCTTGTTGCCGATTCTTTCACGATTTTTCCAAGATTCCATACCCGCTAACGTCTATTCTGGCTCCCCAAAAACGTCGTCAGTGCCACAACGATACCCCGAATTGGTGAGATACCCCCGTTTATTCCGTCAATAACTACGATTTGTATCAGGCCCTGTAGTGGACTATGTTATAACTAAGTCTTGGAAAAAACCTCTCCGAAGGAAAGTCTCTCGAGCAGAATCGCCCCGCGTTTTCTGAGGAACAAAATATGAAATCTCGCATCCTAGGCAGACGATCCCGAATCCTTTTTTCAAGCCTGACAAAATCTCGGCATCGTGCGACGGAGGTTTCTGACAAAATCACGTTTGAAACCCTCGAACAACGCTCGATGATGGCCGGTGATGCCAACCCATTCGCCCCCATGGCGTTACCCGCTACGGCCGACTTTTCCAGCGCGTGGATGTTTCAGGCCAAGACCGAGGATTCGAATCAGTCGGGCGCACGATCGTCTCAAATTGATTCACGTAAAGTCGATGCAGGCAAAGTATTGGTTCCTGCTGCTCCCACCGACCTCGTGGCCACTGCCGGTGATGGTCGCGTGACCCTCTCTTGGGTTGCACCCGTGGGTAGCGAGAAGAAGTTGTCTTACACAGTCCAGTACTGGTCTGTCTCGACAACGCAGTGGATATCGATCGACCGCCGATTCGAAGAGACCGGGGCCGTGATCAAAAATTTAACCAACGGTGTCGTCTATCAGTTTCAGGTTGCGGCAGTCAACAGGGCCGGCGTAGGCGAGTATTCTTTAGGCACAGGGCCTGTCATCCCGAATGCCTTGGTCGTCACGGTTCCAGATGCTCCGAGTGATCTCGTGGCCAAGGCTGGAAGCGGCCGAGTCCAACTCTCTTGGAAAGCGCCAGTGAATAACGGCGGTTCCAAGGTAGAGTATTACACAGTCCAGTACTGGTCTGTCTCGACAACGCAGTGGATATCGATCGACCGCCGATTCGAAGAGACCGGGGCCGTGATCAAAAATTTAACCAACGGTGTCGTTTATCAGTTTCAAGTTGCGGCGGTTAACAAAGCCGGCGTAGGCGAGTATTCGTACGGCACAGGCCCTGTCATCCCGATCGCAGAGGCTGTTCCTAATCGACCGAGCAAAAATACATCGAGCTCCAATCGCCGCTGAGGCTTGGCGTGGCTTGAGACTCGCTCCTTGAATTGCGACCGCTACCGTGTTGGATCTGAAGGCGTGACAGGGGCCACCGCCAATCGCATTTTGGCCTCTGAGGCCACGAGATAGGGCCGCTTGTATTCCGGCATGTAGCCGCGGGCACCTCGCACCGACACTTGCTGGCCCACCAGTGGTGCAAGATTTAAGTTTGGTATTGGGGTCACAAAAACCAGGACCTGATTGTTGCCATCGACAAGCGCCCACCGCGGCGCATCGGGCCGCCGTGACACAACCGTCGCCAGGCGACCTGTTGTTTCCACTTGGTCAGGAGGGGTCCAAGTTGTTTTTCCATCAGCCGGCACGCCTCCCGGAAAGACGCCCGGCCGAATCGGTCGTGTGCCGATGCCCGAAAGGCTCGACCACATTCCGCCCAACCGCAGGGGCGAATCGTCAGCGGGTGTATTGGATGCCAGAGCCTGTTGACGATTTTGAACCGACTCAAACCGCGACAGTCGGGCGTCGATCGCTTCGGCCCGCAGTCGCTCACTCTGGGTAGTGGGCCGGGCTTGCGAGAGACGCAACCGTTCGCGGAGCGGTGCCAAGTTCCACGATTCGCTCGGGCCAGCCACTGCCAGCGAGAGCGTCAGATCGATGTCGGCGAGTTCATCCCCCGAGCCACCGATCGCGGCGTCGCTGACGGCTACGGGAGCGACCCGAGTCCGAGAATCAAACACGCCGCTGCCCAGCGGTAGCCATCCGGCGAAGAGCCGTTTGGCAGTGGCCACCGATGCCAATGGTTGTGGGGCTGGTGCTGGCTGTGTCAGAGCCGGCTGGGACAGAGGTACATTTTCACCTTGAAGAGAACCATTCCCCGGGGCGTTGGCCAGAGCAACGGCCTGAGCAATCGCCTCGCCGGCCGTCTGAATGGCTGCCATCGCCTCGCCCGCCCGAACGGCCGTCGTGGCCTCGGCTGTTGGCTGGGCTGCGACAGGCGTCACAAGCCCCTGTGGTATTTCCAAATCAGCCAGTCGTGCCCAGCGAAACTCGCCGGCCGGTGGTTCAATGCGAACCCACAGGCCCTGATGGCGGCCCGCCATGATCCGCACCTCTTCAATTACCTGCACGCGTTCGCCAGCCTCTAGCCGCACCTGTGCGACGTGCCGCAGGTCGTTGAGTTGCGAACCGATCCGCGAGATTGCTCCATCCGATACGATCACTCCGCTACGGCGACCCTTCGGCAACGCCCGCACGCCGTCGGTTAATTCGCCGATGCCAGACTCGCTTACGGCTGGCTCATTGAGCATTGCTCCATCATCGATGTCGCAAGCCCGCACCCAGCTAAAGCTGCCTTCGACAGGCCGCACAGCACAAGCGCCTGCAGGATCGACCGCCCAGATTTCAACCGTCTGGCCATGCACGAGTCGTTCGGTGGGATAAAAATCTTCGCCCGGTCCAGCCCGTAGATAAGCGTGATCACTGACAACTCGCACCGTGGCCGGGAGGGGCGAGCCATTTTCGGTGGGCTGCTTCACATCGGGTGTGTCTGGGGCGATCGGCGGCGAAGCCACGACAACTTCAAACACAGCAGCTAGAACGCTCAAAACAAACACAGACTGTTTGAGCAAGTGACAAAGGTAAGTCGTTTGCATATCGGCGAATCCATCCTTGGAAGCCGGGCGTAGCGATCTATTTCATCATAAAAAAGCGCGCGTAGACGAGGCTTGGGCGACCTCGTCTACGCGCTGCCTAGAGCCTGCTTACGCAAACCACACCCTCCCTTGTAGACCACGCCCGCCAGCCACTCAAGCCTCGATTTTTGCATCGGCCGCCGACTGGTAAATCAAGCCATAAATCAGCCCATACCCCCAGAGAAAGACCCCTCAAAAGAAGTGAAGTGGCTAGGACTAGGGGAGTCCGGAAGGCTGGGCCGTTTTGCCAGCAGGGGCCCCGAGCCAGCATCCCGAAGTGAGTCAGACACGATATCGCCGCAGTTCAAGGAGAGACGGCAAGCTTTTGGGGATACCAAACACAAATGCCCCACAAACTTTGAAGACGGCCGCCGGGATTCAAGACATGACGCGGGGCTGTCCAAAGGCTTTTCTATTACCAACGATCTTGCGGCCTCAAAAGCACCTCGCCCAGCAGAATCACTTGCCGCACAGTGGCTGGATTTCGCAGCAACTGCGACAGCTCTGCTGCTGGCGTTTGCGGCTGGGATCGCATTGCGACCGCACCGCTTTCAAGTCGCTCTTCGGCAAGCTCAGATGAGAGGTGTTTGAGTTCGTGGCCAAATGCATTTTGCACGTGCCGGCTCAGATCGGTTCCGCTGGATGTGAGCGAACCCAAATGATGTTCTCGAGCCGATCCAGAGAGCCGCGAAGCCGCAATCGGGATCGGCGGTGGCACGTCAGGCAAGGTTGCCTGCTGCGATTTTCTAGGCAGCTTTTTTATCCGCTGCCGGGCAGCAGGGTCGCCCTGAGATTGTCGCTCGGCTGTTTTTCGCGGAGTAGATGAGCGTTGCTGCGACTCTATCCGGCCCAAGACAAATGCTTCGATCTGCCGCTTGAGTTCGTTGGACGCCTCGTCATCTTCATCAGCCTTGGGAGCCCGCTGCGGCCGCCGTTGTGCCTCGTCTATTTCCCCTTCCGGCAGCGATTGAGGCCGTTGTCCAGCACCACCAGAAACTTTTCGAAAGACAGAAAATATTTGCGACAAAATCCAAAAACCTACAAAGAGAAATGGCAGCAGGGTTTCTAGAAAATCCCAGCCAGCGGCAAAGAGCACTTCGCAGAGAATCCCGCAGGGCAGGAAGATATTCATGTGAGCATTCCTTCGAGAGCCTACTGGACTGCCGCGATGGCTGCGGTTGAACCCGTGCCGGCTATCGACCGCCGCATGTCGGTGTCGGCCTGTAGGTTTCGCAATTTATAGTAGTCGGCAATGCCCAGGCGGCCCGACGCCAGCGAATCGGCGATTGCCTTGGGAACCTCGGCCTCCGCTTCAACAAGCGCCGCCCGACTTTCTTCGATGCCAGCCACCATTTCCTGCTCTTTGGCCACCGCCATTGCTCGGCGGCCTTCGGCGTTCGCTCTGGCCACACGCGTGTCAGCCTCGGCCTGATCTGCCTGCAATCGTGCGCCGATGTTGCCACCAACATCGATGTCGGCAATGTCGATTGAGACAATTTCAAAGGCTGTGTTGGCGTCGAGTCGGCGTGCCAGCACCGTTTTGGAAATCATGTCGGGGTTTTCTAGCACATCGCTGTGACGCTCGGCTGAACCGATAGCCGAGACAATGCCCTCGCCAACGCGGGCAATGATTGTTTCTTCCGTCGCACCGCCGATCAGCTGATTGAGATTGGTGCGCACCGTGACGCGGGCTCGCACTTTGAGTTGAATGCCATTTTTGGCGACGGCATCGAGCGATTCGCGACCACTATTTTTACCCGGACAGTCGATGACCTTTGGATAGACACTCGTCTGTACAGCCTCTCGCACATTGCGACCGGCCAGATCAATGGCTGTTGCCAATTTAAAATCGAGTTCTTTGATCTTGGCTTTATTGGCGGCGATGAGTGCCTGTACAACCAGCGGCACGCGACCACCGGCGAGGTAGTGGGCTTCAAGCGCCTGCAGGGTGACGCCAGTTGAATCTCCAAGACCAGCCTGCACGGCCATAATCTTACTGCGAACGATGACTGTTGGATTGACTCGCTTAAAACTCATGGCAACAAGGTCAAACAGACCGATGCCTGCGCTCGACGCGTACGACTGCAGCCAGAGTCGCAAGTAGCGAGCCAGCAACCCAAACACAATCAACAGCACAAAAATTCCCAGACCCAGCAGAATCAATGTCGGCATCGCAAAACTCCACTCGAAAACGGGGAAACACAAGGGGACCACTCAAGGCCTAGACTCATTCGGGGAAGGTCGCCCGTCAAGCAGTGGGCGGATTCAAGGCCTCGAATTCAAACGCTTCCAGAGTTTGTGAGAGTCGAGAATCGAGCTCGAGGGCCTTGTTTTCCGGTTGAAACGATTCTCCGTCCGCCCGGTCGTCGCTCCTTAAAATCCGGACGACGAGAGCCGTGCCCTGGACGCCGACAGCCTCCACCCGCGTGCCCACTTCGATCGGTCCGCTCTCGCTCAATGCCTCCAGAGTCATGCCATCAATCTCAATGCTGCCCCACGGCAAGAGCTCGCTGAGTGTCTCGCCACTGCGGCCGACAAGCGTGCGAGCGTGGTGGCGACGATTGGCATCCGGCAGGAGGTCGGCCGCATCCGGGGGCGGGGGCAACACCCGACGGCCGAGTGGCGTTTGCGGAAACCAGCGAAAGGCCAGCCCCAAGACGCAAGGTACGCTCACGACGGTCATCGCAAGCACGGTCATTCCAGCCACGGCACCCAACTCTAGAAAAGCGGTGGCGATGGCGGCAACGATCGCCGTGACGCTGATAAAACCAAGGATGCCTCCCGATGGCACAAAAACTTCAAGGGCCATCACGCTCAAGCCAACCATCATCAGGAGAACCACCCAGAGAATTGAATTCATAGAAGCAGTTCTCGAAAGAGGCAGCGATTTTGCGAGTGGCTCAGACGGTGCGGCACAGGCTTACATCTCTCGCTATCCCAGGATGGCCTGCACATGCACGCGTCCATCTCGCACCAGAACGACGCGGACGGCCGTGCCAGGCTCAATCAACCGGCCGTCGCTGGTTACATCATGCAACCGACCGGAAATTCGTGCCATCCCAGCCGGGGCCAGCCGCGTTGTCGTCGTCCCCTCAAGTCCCAGCAGGGCGTCGAGGCGACTATTGTCGAGGGCTTCATCGGTCATGGATGGCGGGGCCAAGAGCACATGCCGAAAAATTGGTACGGAGGGGAGCCAGCGACGCACAAGCACGCCGATCAGAGCCACGCCAACGGCCGCACCGAGAATGCCCAATAGCGACCACTGCAACTGGCGAATCTGATACGCGTTGGCCGGCAATACAAACGACTGGCTGGCCAGCACAAGCGACGCGATCACCAGCATTCCGCCGCCTAGACCCAGCACCCCAACGCCGGGCAGCACGAAGATCTCGGCCACGAGGCAGAAGAGGCCCGCCAAAAAAAGCATCACCTCCAGCCATCCCGATGTGCCGTGCAGATACTGGCTCCAGAAGTAAACGATGAATGCCACCATCGAAATAAAACCCCCTAAGCCGACGCCCGGCGTATGCAATTCGATGTAGAGACCGGCGCCGCCAATCAAGAGCAGCAGCCAAGCCACGCCCGGACTCGCCAGAGCATCGAGCAGTTTGTCGGCCCAGCCGGGCTCGGAGACCGCGATCTCGCCTGTCAGGCCGTAGGCCACCACGAGTCCGTCAAACCCTGTCACCGTGTGCGTGGCCACGCCCAAAGACAAGGCCTTGTTGCCGTCCAGTTGGATCGGTCCCACGCCGACACTGGCTCCCACCCTCCAAGCCTCGCGATCGTCGCGGGAGTCGAGTTCTTCCGAGCAAAAATAGTCGACGCGGCCGCTGGCTGGCTGGGTGTCGCGGTGCAGGGAAATCCCGGGATTTACAAGTGCCACTGGCAACGACCACGAGCGATCACGTTTTTTGGCCACGCCTTCCCGCCATGCTACGGCGATCGCCTGCGCTTGCCTCTGACCAATCGTGGCGGCTCCCTCACCCCCCAGCACAGCGCCTGCATGCATCACCAGTTCATCGCAGGCAACCGCCACCAGCGCCGCATCGCTCCGGGCCTCGCGAGGAATGTAGGCGACGCTGCGGACGCGGGCCGAATCAAACGAGGCCAGATACGTTGCCAAAACAAGACTCTGTTCGGGGTCGCCACCGGGGCTGTCAATTCTCAGGCAGACAAAATTATCACCTCGGGAAATCGCCGCATCGATACGGGTTCTCGTGCGGGCCACAGCATCTGCTGTGATCGGACCACTGAGCACAACCTGCACGCCCTTCCAGCCGCCATTGAGTGACGGATCAGACGCCAACGATTTTTCATCCAATCCCAGCCCGCGGGCCACTTCGCTGGGCGTGCGGGCTAGAAGTCGCACGATGCCCAGTTCTCGAGCGCGGCGGCCACTGAGTGCGATGGGCATCGGTCGCAGCTCATCGATATTGAGCACGGCCGTTGTTTCCTTGAGTTTATCGATCTCTTTGAGTTCGATGAACTGCTCGCCATTTTCAGTCGAGACCCGGGCCACCTTTGCGGCTGGATCGAGTAGTGCCAGGGCTAATGCTGGCGGCACGGTCTTTCGCCGAGTGGCAATCTGTCCGTAGGCCGCCCGCATCGCGTCGTCCACAACCGGCTCATCGGTATTGGCTGGGCCCAGCACTGCGTCGGGTGCTATCACAATCTCTTCGCAGGCTAAAGCCACAAGCACGGCGTGACCTGTTGCCCCGCTCGGCAAGTAGGCCACAGTCTTAATGCCGGCCAGCCGATCGGTGCAGAGGAATCGGGCGAGTTCTAGGGAGCGACCGAAGTCGCTGGCCATGCCGCTATTTCCATTTGTGGCTGCGTCGCCCGCCGTTTCGGAGGCGTTCTCGTCGGGCTGATCGAACCGCAGCACGAGCACGCCTCGCTGGCCTCGGCCCTTGAGGCGATCGATGTGTCGCACAATGGCCGCTTCAATTTGTGTGTCCCGGGTGCCTGTGATCGGCAGTCGCAGCGAGAGTGTGACCGCCTCTGGCGTTACGGGTGCTGCTGTGTCTTCAGGCTCTGCTGCCCGTGCTGGAACGGCGTTACTCAAAAAGGAGTACTCCCAGCTATTGAGGGCCACAGCGCAGACCGCTAGAGCCCAGAGAGCACTGGCCAACAGGGCATTCAAGCGGTGCCTTCGGCGGGGCATAACGGCCCTCGTTTTGGATGGAGACTCTCTGCATTCTAAGACGGCGGGCAGGAGAGTCAAAATTCGTAGTCTTTCTAGAGTCGCTGATTTTTGGAGCTTGAGCGTCTTTCAGATCTGCCGGGAGTCTTTTTTTGTTATCTTATTTGCTATACTGGGGTGATGAGTCACACTCTTTCCAATCCGCCGTCTGCTACCATCCAAGCCCTGATTGGGCTGATCGGGTCAAACGCACTCAAACGCGGCACATTTCGCCTGGCGTCTGGTCGAGAGGCGAGTTTTTATCTCGATGCCAAGCAGGTGGTACTCGATTCCCATGGCTCAATGCTCGTTGGTCGTGCGATTTTGGAGCGGCTCACCGCTCTGGGTTCGCTGCCCGATGCCGTAGGCGGCATGTCGATCGGAGCCGACCCGGTCACCAGTGCGGTTGTCACAATTGCGGGCGTTGAGGGAATTCCGCTCAAGGGCTTTTTGGTGCGCAAGGAGCCCAAAGACCATGGCACAAAACGCTTTGTGGAAGGGCCTGTTGTACCGGGCAACCGCGTTGTGATTGTCGAAGACGTGGTGACAACGGGCGGTTCGTCGCTGTTGGCAATTGATAGAGCGCAGGAGTTTGGCCTGATCGTCGAACGGGTTATCACCGTCATTGACCGTCTCGCTGGAGGGCAAGCAACGCTCGCCGCCCGAGGCATTTCCCTGGAGAGTCTGGTTACGATTCGGGACCTCGGCATCGAGCCCGATGGATCCTAAAGCTTTTTGGTGATACGTTTTTATCCATCTCCCCGTCGCTGCTTTTCGATTCTCTGCGGAGGTCCACACCACCCATGAAAACGTGCCAGCTTCATGGAGCGTTGTGGTGTTTTTCTTTCCTGCTGGCTGGCTCGCTGGCGATTGCCGGCACAAGTGCCACGCCGGACGCTCGCAGGGAACCATCGGCCGAAGAACTCGCCGCACTCATCGAGAGTCTTGGCGATACCGACTACAGCCAGCGCGAGGCTGCCGCTTCGCAACTCACTTTGCTCGGAGGGGCCGCCGTCGATGCGTTACTAGCGGCCACCGAGATCAGTGATGATTTAGAAGTGGCCTTGCAAGCACGCTGGCTTGTCGACGGCATTCCGCTCAACGCTCCACACGACTCGGCCGAAGTAACCCAGCTGCTGGAGCGATTTAGACTGCAGGATTTTGCCAATCGGGTGCAGGTGATGCACCAGTTGCTGCGAGTCGAAAACGACGCGGGCATTGAAGCACTGGCACGGATCGTGCGACTCGACCGCTCCACGAGCGGTTCGCGGATTGCCGCCGCCTTATTGGTTCGCGAGTGGCAACCAGATGACCCTTTTTGGGGCGGCATCTGCAAACGCATTCTCACAGGCCTCGGCGGGAGCACGCGGCCGGCTGCCGAATTACTCAAGGCCCTCTGTGCTTTTTCTCAGGCAGAGGTTGTTGGGTCGGCCGCAGGATCTGCTGGGGCAACGCCGGATGAGGCCGCAAAGATTCGCGCCCGGAGTCTCGAAAAAATCGCAGCCACACTAGCGATTTTAGAGCGCACCGGCGATGCACAATCTCCTGTCGACACATTGACGGGGATCACTGGTGAGGATGGCTCAGCCGGTCTCAATGAAACAATGGGGCAAATTTTCAAGCGGTGTCAGATTCAGATGCTGCTGGCAGCCGATCGTCGCGACGATGCTGTCAGCGAAGTGACTCAGATGCTCAAGGCGAGTCTAGAGGCAGACTCCGCTGACGACGACCAACTCGCCAGTGCGATTGCCGAAATGCTCATCTGGGCTTGTCAGCGGGGCCTGCCCGAGGGAGCTGATCTCGTCGCACAAGTGCGGCCTCAATTGCTTGATAGCCATCCCCGCGTGGGCTATGCCTCGGCCCTTTGTACCCTCGCCCGAAAGGATCAGCCGCAGAGTCAAGCTCGGGCAGAAGAACTTGCTGACGAGGCCTTTGACAGATCCGAAGACGATATCGCCGGCCGTTTGCAAGCGGCCATGCTGCTTGCCAAGTGGGGTGGCATCGAGTGGGCCAATCGCGAATACAGAGCCGTTATCGATGATCCCAAAACACCGTCAGCGCAGTTTGCTCTTGCCACCATTTTATTTTCAGAATCTCTTCATGACCAAGAGCGTGAAAGCGAAGCGGCCGAGTGCTTGCGGAAGCTGGTCACCGGCCGGGCCGAGAGGAAAGGAAGGGGAGAGGGGGGGCAGGAGCCAATTTTGCAACAACTTGGTCGCGATCCGCGTTCTGTCAAGTCGCGAATGTACTTTTTTGAATCGTGTGCCGCCCTGGCGAAAGGTGATACGATCGCCCAGCGGAAGGCTCTTGAGGATTCGCTGAGGGCCTACTCAAAAGATGTTGACTCTTTGATTGCCATCTACAAGTTTCCCGACAACACCCCAGAACAACATGCAAAATCAGTCGCGCGGATCAAGGAGTCGCTGGCCCACATTCAGGGCGAGATCGATGCCGTGCCCGACGATACCAACGGATACAACGAATATGCATGGTTGGTTGCCAACACCGAGGGCGATTTAAAAAAAGCCACGCACTATGCCAAGCATTCGCTGATTCAATCGTTTGATAGTTCGAGCTATCTCGACACGCTAGCCCACTGCTACGCTGCTGCAGGCAACCGTGCTGCGGCGATCCGCTCTCAAACGCTGGCACAGCGACAGGAGCCCTACAACCGTACGATCGGGAAGAATCTCGAGCGATTTCGCCAGGGTCAATAGTTGCTTGCGATTGAAACCAGCACTCCGCCAGCGTTTTCCATTCGGCTGGCAGTTTTATGCATATCCACCAGATCCGCTTGCCTAGTGTGCAGTTGTCTGTCTCCACGCACGGCCGTGGGCTACCGCTCCTATTACTGCATGCCTTTCCGCTCGACCACTCGATGTGGGCGGCTCAAGGGCCGCTGGCTGACCACCTGCAACTCATTGTGCCCGATCAACGCGGCTTTGGAGGCAGTGCCCAGCTTCGCGCGATCCTGAATCCAGCGAGTGAGTTATTCGTGGCTGCCCCCGTTGTAAAGTCGATTGCCCAATTGGCCGACGACGCGGTGGCCCTGCTGGACGCGCTTGCGATCAGCCAGCCGGCGGTAGTGTGTGGCATTTCGATGGGGGGCTATGTGGCCCAGCATATTGCCGTGCGACATCCCCATCGCGTGCGATCGCTCATTTTGGTCGATACAAAACTCGAAGCCGACACCCCGCAGGTACAAGCTGCTCGCAGCGATCTGGCTGCCAAAGTCAGCCGACTCGGAGTTGGTATTTTAGCCGAGGCCATGATTCCTCGCCTGCTCGCGGCACCCGTTCACGCTGCAAGCGATCCTCACCACCTCCAGATCTCTGCCGCCTTGCGGAGAATGATTGTTGCCCAGCCAGTTGCGACAATTGTGGCGGCCCTGGATGCTCTTGGGGCACGGCCCGACATGGTGGCCGCGATGCGCAGCGTGCGCGTGCCGACGTTACTCATCGGTGGAGAAAAAGACGCAATCACGCCGCCTGAGTGCCTTGAGCGTGCCCAGAGCGTCATCGAAAAGTCGCGTCTTTTGATTGTGCCAAACGCCGGCCACATGGTGCCGATGGAAGCCCCCAAACGCTTCAACGCTGCGGTGTTGGCATTTTTACGGCAGACTGGTGGACTCACAAGCGAGGCGAAAAAATAAGAGTTGCCGCAGGTATGGCGGCTTGGGAGTTGCGTTATGTTTTTTGAACAAGCGTGAATTGAAATCTGAAACTTTGTGGGATGACTCCGAATGTTATCCCTGAATGTGCAGCAGTTGCTCCTGCTCTTTGATGTGTGGACTGTGTCTTGCTGCTTTATTCTCCATCTTTGGACCGCCCGGTGGACCACCTCCCGGTCCAACAGGTCCGCCTGGCCAACGGGGCCGCTGGCCGGGGGGAGGCGGAAAGCGACGCGGATCGCGATCTCCGTCGCGGTCACGCGGTGGCCGATCCCCGGGCCTGCCATCGAACCGTGCATGTCGTTCGAGCCATTCCAACCGCCCCTTTGTATTGAGATCAATAATGTCTTGACGGTCCGCTGGATCGCGCGAACCGATCCACTGGTGCCAGAGTCGCGCGGCGTCGAGCAGTTCGCTACGATCTCCTTCGCCAAGAGCCTTGGCCAATTCCACGATGTCTCGACGACTGCCGACAGAAAGTTTTTGAAACTTCTCGACCCTTCTTTCTAGTTCGCGGCGATCCATCGCGCTCAAGGCTTCCACTTCTTCACGGCGTTTGGCCACGACCGTCGTATCGGCTTGGTTTCCAACTCGCAGCGAATCAAACGACTCCACCGCAGCATCAAGCTCTCGATACTCAATCCCTGCCGGCGGCAGGCCCGGCCCAAGCCGCCTGGGTGGTGGATAACGCCGGGTAGCCAGTTGCTGGAGGAAATCGAGAGAACCAGCTTCCGCAAGTAATTCGAGACTCTGGGCGACTGGCAAATATTCCAGAACGCGATTGTCTGGATTGGGGGCAGTGGCCCGACCGATCAGCGCGCCGACAAGGAGGGAGCTGACCACGGTAGCACTAGCGGCTACCCATTTGCTGGCGTGCCATGATGCGGCCAGAATGTCTGCTCTTGAGCCATTCCAGGCAGGTTTGTTCTGAGTCGTGCTGCTGGCCCCGCGTCGAGTGGAGCCTCCTCGTAGGCTCGCTCCACTGACAGAGATCGCCACCATTTCAATCGTGGAGGCCGTCAGGCTCGGCTTCGCGGCGATTCGTGGCAGCACATCGAGCAATTCCCAGACGCCATCGAGGTCAGCAGCCGGTCCTGCTCCCTCGATGAGGTGCGCTCCTACACGCGGAATAGTCAGCGGATTGTGGCCGCTGGTGGCTCCACGATCACTCGCAGTCTTTTGGTTGTCTGGCGTACTCATGAGGCACCGTCTCCACACTCGTCACCGCTCTTGAGATAGGGCTCGAGCGTTTCCCGCAGTTGGTCGCGGGCGCGAAACAGCAGGGACTTAACCGCTGGCACTGATATTTTCATCGATGCGGCAATCTCGTCGTACGAGCACTGTTCAAACTTTGCCAGCAGCACAGCCATCCGCTGCTTCTCGTTGAGTTGGGCTAGGGCCTGTTGGACGACTATCTGAAGTTCGCTGCGGTCGGCCTGTCGCGTCGGTAAAAGTGAACTGGCCGCCACAGCGAGTTGGTCGAGGCCAATTGTGCTGCTCGAGGCCGACGCATTTGCAGGCACGCCTCTCTCGAGCCGCCGGTAGGCTCGCTGTCGTAAATCGCTGGCGACGTGATTGGCAATCGTGTGGATCCACGTCGTAAACTTAGCTGTCGGCTTATAAGTCGTGCGGGCGCGGTAGACCCGCATGAAGACCTCTTGTGTGAGATCGTCGGCGGTCGAATGGTCGCCAGTGTGGTGGAGAAAGAGCGTCACGAGCCGATCTTGCCACAAGGCCACGAGCTGCTCAAAGGCCTCGGCGTCTCCAGCGCAGACAGCCACCATCAATTGGGTCGATGGATCAATGATCACCGCCCTTGAGCCTGTCGCCATGGCAGACATTCCATTGTGCAGTCGCTCGACAGTCATGCAATGTAAAATGTCACGATTGTGCGATCGAAAGAAGATCACAAGATCATCCAGCACGATCATCCCGACATACAAATGGAGCGGAGGAGGATCGAACTCCCAACCTCGGCATTGCGAACGCCGCGCTCTCCCAGTTGAGCTACCGCCCCGGCAGGGATTTTCGATCGTAAGGCAGGCTTGCATGGCTGTCTAGCCCGTAGGCAGGGCCTCCCAGACGATCTCTTTTGTGCGCTACAATACTACCGAGGCCACTCTCCTTTTTCGTCATTCAAGCATGCACATTTCACCAATCGTTGTCCGCGGTGCGCGAGAGCATAATCTGCGCGATGTGACCGTCGGATTACCTCGCGGACGGCTGATCTGTTTTTCCGGGGTCAGCGGTTCGGGCAAGTCGAGCCTTGCCTTTGACACCCTCTATGCCGAAGGGCAGCGCCGCTATGTGGAGAGTCTCTCCACATTTGCCCGACAGTTTCTCGGTCAATTGCCCCGGCCCGATGTCGATAGCGTCACGGGCCTTTCGCCTTCGATCTCGATTGCGCAAAAATCAGCTGGACACAATCCTCGATCGACCGTCGCCACCATGACGGAGATTCACGATTTCCTGCGGGTGCTTTATGCGAGGTGCGGCCGCGCCCACTGTCCGCAGTGCGACAGCCTGCTTGAGGCGCAGCCCAGGGACGCCATCGTGGAACTCATTCTCTCAGCAAGGTCTGGCGAAAAGGTGATGGTTCTAGCGCCGCTGGTTCGCGAGGCGAAAGGGGAGCACCGCGATCTGTTCACGGATTTGGTGCGGCAGGGTTTTACGCGGGCGCGTGTTGATGGCCGCATCGTGCGAGTCGAGAATCCGCCTGCCCTTGAAAAACTGCTCAAGCACACGATCGACGTTGTCA
>Ga0194055_10000286_pt1 | contig 39884 bp, 37 predicted proteins | sample SepL449m_MetaG_FD_155482 | JGI IMG/M metagenome (GOLD analysis project Ga0194055, IMG submission 155482) | Anoxic zone freshwater microbial communities from boreal shield lake in IISD Experimental Lakes Area, Ontario, Canada - Sep2016-L442-9m | ecosystem: Environmental > Aquatic > Freshwater >... | reverse complement strand
ACCTGCAGATCATCGACACGACGATTGATGGTATGAACGAACCGGTGGATCGAGCCGGCGTCTCCGGTTCTGGTTGGTCATGCGTCCGATGCAACGTCTTCGGGTTTTCCAAGGACATGATCCCGATCGTGCACGTGACCGTCACTGACAGCTACCTGCACGACATCACTCCGAACGCGGGAGCGGCGCACACCAACGTGTTCTTCTTCTTCGGCGGCGGCCAGGTCAAACTCGCCCACAGCTTTGTCAAAGCAAGCGGTGGCGGGGGTTACATGACTTCAGCGATCAGCATCCTTGGCACCTACGCCGGGGCGGGGGTAACCATCGACCGCAACTATGCCGAAGGAGTCACATCGGCTGACATTGGTCCCGCCGGCGGTTCAATCGTGAACCAGGTTGTAGTAACAAACAATGCGCTTTCACCGAACAACGGTTGGGGCGGCACGGCCTTTGCAAATCACTTCGATGCCTCCAAGTCCGACAACGTCTGGACAAACAACTACAACTCCGAAACGATGGCGATCATCGGTGCGCCTTCGGTGTAACGCTCACAGATGATCTGAGTTCGATCATGCCGGGCCATTGGCGCCCGGCATGATCGCGTTGGTTACTCAACCGCGTTTGCGCAGGGTTCGCTGAAGACTTGCTGGCAGATGACCGATCAAGCGGCCAAGGTTCATGAGCACTGAGTGAATCTCTCGCACATTTGCACGAAATCCCATGGTGGGGCTCAGCAGCGATTCGGCTCGAGCGAGGTGAAGTCCGGGGTGGACCAACGGCAAACCGTTGAACTGCTCTGACGCCTCGACAAGTGCCGAGAGATTCCGGCGTTGGTATTCGTCATCGCTTACGAACACCAGCAAGTTTTGGGCATACCAGTAATCGACTTCCGCGTTGAGCCAAAGCCTCGGTCGCAGCACATCGAGGCAGACAAACCCTTGCTTGGCAAACAGATCGATCCAATAGCTCGGCCACTGTTCGTTGACATGGGTCGTGCCACCCTGAAACGGGATCGCGGCCGAGAACACGATGACCGAACCATGGGTAGTGAGTGACTCCACGAAGGTCGCTGAATCAGCATCAGCCAGATGTTCTGCTACCTCTACCGTCAGCACGAGGTCAAACGTGCGGTTGAGTGAAACCGGTTTGGCGAGGTCAGTCGGTTGAAATAAATCGACATCGATCTTGAGCATCGAGCGATCGACGTAGTTACCGTCCAAACCCAACACATCGCCTATGCCGGCATTGACGAACACACTCAGCCAGCTACCGACACCGCAACCGACGTCGAGGACCGAGCGTGGTGCAAACAGCTCCATCAGCATGGGCACCACTGTTTGGGCCGAGCGAAGCGAACCCACTGCCATATCTTCGAAGAAACCCTTGGAATAGCCCACCGAAACCGCCCCTACCTGTCGTGCTGTGACTGCGACACAAACCATGCAATCGATCGGCGTTGAGTAGCAAGCGTAATGCAACTACTCCTGGGTAGATTCCCGAAAAATATTGGTCAGTTCCTAGTCACACCCATTTCGGACAACACTCGGTCAGCAACATTCGGCCAGGTAAACCTTGACAGCGCTCGCCGTTGAGCGGCTTGGCCCATTGCTTCGGCCGATGCCGGATCGACCAACATGGTTTTGATGGCTGCGGCAATTTCAGCCGCGTTGCGATTGGCGAGGATTCCTGTCTCGCCTGACACAACCATTTCTGGTCTACTCCCTTCGTTAGTCGAAACGACAGGTACACCCAACGACGCAGCCTCAAGGATCACGATCGGAAACGGGTCGAAATCCGACAGAAGAACCAAACACGTAGCCCCGGCGTAGAGATTCAATAAGCGCGCCGCATCGACCGGGTCATTCTTATTGAGAAAGCCCACTACCTCGACGCCATCTTCATGAATGTCAGGCTCGCATCCGACGATTCGAAGCGCCACGTCTGGGTAAGCCAAGCGAACATCACGAAACGCGTCAAGCATCAATCGACCACCTTTGCGATGCCAGTCGATACCAATGAACAACAGGTAACGACGTTGAGGGTCGACCCGACGCGAAACCTCCGAATCCAGATTGCCACCGGCTCCCACGACCACCACTCGGTCACTCGAATAGCCGTAATCGTCGATCACGCTCTGCGCCGCCCACTGACTAAAGACAAAGACCTTCTCGCAACTCTCAAATACTTCGCTCTGATACTCGATGGCTTCGGCAATCACTCGATCAGACGCTCCGGCTACCGAAAACTGTCCGGCGGAAACAGCTTGCGCCACGGTGACATCAGTAATGCAAAACGATCGGTAGCCCGAACGCGACGCACGCACATGGGATCCCACCTGAAGAATGACTCCTTCACCTCCGATCATCGATAACTCAAGATCAAATCGTTTGCTGAAACGCTCCGATGTTCGGCGCGACCAATACCAACTTGATCGAATTTTCGGATGCGCTGAATCACCGCGATGGAGAAGTAACGACACCGGATTCACAGCACCGGTCGCGACATCCGCGACTCCCAAGCGACGCGAAATGATGGGCGTCACGGGACTCCCAAGACTCTCAATTGCCGCAAAGAGATGCGCGCTGCACCCACTAAAGGTGCGCACATCAAACGGGTCTTTAGTCGCAACTCCGATGACACGTTGGCCGCGAGAACCACCACCGTGGACAACGTTCGGCACCCGATCAATCTAACATCCCCCTGTGGAAACCGTGAGTTGGAACTGATGAAAAAACGGAATTCACAATCCATTACAAAAGCAACACCCGCTTTTGTTTGTATGGCTGGTGTGGACTGGTGGTATATGAGCCACGCCCACTCCGAGATCCAGCTCATGAGTCGCGTCGCTCGCAGCCGCCGCGTGTTATTTGTCAACAGCATTGGCATGCGCATGCCGTCACCAAGCACCACAACTGAGCCCAGCCGACGAATCTGGAACAAGATCAAGAGCATCGGTCACCTAGTTCAAAGGCCAATGCCGGAACGTCCCAACTTCTGGGTTTTTAGTCCACTCAGCCTTCCATTCTTCCGAAGCAGCCGCGGACGCGCCATCAATTCGGCACTCGTACGCTTCCAGCTCCGGGTCGTACTTTTTGCACTCCGGATGCCAACGCCAGTTTTCATCGTGACCTTGCCAACCGCCTGGGAAGTGATCCGGCACCTGCCGCGGCGTGCGCTCATTGTCAACAAAGCCGACAAGTTCTCATCCCAACACGATGTTGATCAGGCCTATGTCGCCGGCCTGGAACACGAACTGCTAGAGGCTGCCGATCAAGTTTGCTATGTAAGCCGCACGCTCATGTCCGAGGACGAAGCAGTCGTCGGGACTCGAGGAGTATTCCTTGATCACGGAGTTGCAATCGAGACATTTACCCGTGCCGGTTCCGAATCGATCCCCGAAGACTTAATGACACTTTCCCGACCGGTCATTGGCTATTTCGGCAATCTCGCTGGCCACCGGATCGACGTGGAACTTCTGGCGCGAATTGCCAGCGAGTTTCCCGACGCGAGCTTGGTACTCATCGGCGACATCGCTCCAGCGATGTCGCGCATCGCAACGCTGCCCAACGTTCACCTCCTCGGATCTCGCCCCTATGACCAAATTCCTGCCTACGGCTCCGGCTTCGACGTCGCGATCATGCCTTACGTGCAAAGTGAATGGATCCGAAATAGCAATCCGATCAAAATGAAGGAATACCTCGCGCTGGGACTTCCGATTGTTTCTACTTCGATCCCCGAAGTATCGAAATACACTGACTGGTTATTCATGACCGACAACGACGATGAGTTCATCGAAAAACTGGGCCTCGCATTGCGCGGCGATGCGCCATCAGATCCAGCCGGTCGGCGAGCAGCAGTAGCCGAGTTCTCCTGGGAAACAAGGGCCGATCTCATGATCGCCATGGCCGAGGCCAATAACCTTGGCTGATCAATCGACGCGCTCAACCGGGAACGAGTTCCCAGACGAGAGCTCCAAGGGCCTGCGTGAAGCAATAACGGTTGTCATCGTGACCTACAACAGCGCAACCGATATCGGGTCGTGCGTCGATGGAGTGGTCCCGATGTTAGTCAACGCCGCTGATCACATCATCGTGTTCGATAACGACTCCGCCGACCACACCGCTGAGTTAGTCGAGCAATCTTGGCCACGCGTTGAGGTCATCCGTTCGCCAAGCAACGTCGGGTTCGCTCAAGCGTGTAACCGCGCGACCGAGAACCTTGAAACCCCCTTTGTACTGCTCCTCAATCCCGACGTCATCGTCGAGCCTGGCTGCATCGACGAATTATTCAACCTGGTTGCCAAACGTCCTGCGGCCGGGATCTTTGGCGGACGCGGCTTCGCGGTTCATGGCGAGGCGCCGACTGCATCCTGTTGGGGCCGTCCAACTCTTTGGAGTATCACGTCGTTCGCCACCACGTTGTCGACCCTGTTCCGTAACAGTGCACGATTTAATCCCGAGCAGATTTGGCCGTCCCAACTTGGCCCAGCAAGCGAAGTCGCGATTGTTAGTGGTTGTTTGATGTTGATCGAACGCAGCGCTTGGCAATCGCTCGGTGGTTTTGACGAACGGTTCTTCATGTACGGCGAAGACAGCGAGTTGTGCATTCGCGCCACACGTCAGGGTTACGCCCCCGTCGTAACAGCCGACGCGCGATTTCGCCATTCGGTTGGTGGCTCGTCAACTCCAGTCGAGAAACTTTGCCTTTTATTCAAAGGTAAAATGACCTTACTGCCGCTGCTTTTCAATGGTCCTTCACTGAGGTTGGCAATAGCGCTGATGACCATTGGAGTTTGGATTCGGGCGAAACTCGTACCGATTAGACGGTGGAATTTCCGTCGAAACCAGGTTCGACGAGACGCTATTTCACCCGCTCCGTGGCCAGAGTTGTGGCGTCAACGCGATGATTGGATACATGGCTGGGCCGATCACACTGCAACGCGTGCTCCATGATGTGAAGTGCTGACTGATCGCCTGAACGTTTACTAGTCCAACCGATTCGACCCGCAATGACCGATTATTTGCTGGTATCTTGTCGTGGACTGACAAGGCTGCGGAAACTCAGATTGTGCTCTGCAGTACAGTCTCACAGCTACTGCAGTGCAGGCGAAGGGGCATTACCGTGGAGTTTTGGAGTTCGGTGCGCGTCATCCTTCGACGCTGGTACGTCGTCGTAGGGTGTCTTGTAGTCGCTGGCATCATTGGGGCAGTCGTACTCGCATCGATCAAGCCTTCGTATGTTTCCAATGGTGCGCTGGTTTTTCTCGAGAAAAACACTGCGACCGAAGCGGGAGCACTAGCAAATACCAACCCCTATCGAAGTCTCAATGCTGGGACCAACGGCTTCGCTAATCTCATGGCAACAGTGATCGACGATCCGGCATTTCGTGCGAATGTTCTAGCCGCTGGCGGGACCGACACCTATGTCGTCACCGCCCCCATGGGCCAGACCTCGGTGCTCGGCTTAAGCGTCACGGATAAATCGGGGGAAACCTCGATAGAGGCCTACAAAGTCCTTGTCCGATCGCTGCGGGCCGAGATGCAAACGCGCCAGCAAATCCAAGGTTCTAACCAAGATGACCTCTATACCGCAGCCGACCTCACCGTTCCGGAAATCGCAGTCATTCAAAACGCGGCACGCATGAAAGTCGCGATCGTCATTATTGCCGTCGGCGGTCTCATCGCCTTAGCGATGGCATTTCTAGTTGACGCATTTGCTAACGGCGCGGTTGCCCGCAAATCCACTGATGAAACTGATGCGCCCGCGGAACTTCCCGAACCACCTCGCAATCGGGCTATGCCGAAACCAGCCCATGCTGCGAACCCTTCGAGCCAACACACTTCTCGCTAATCCATGCAGCTTGAGCTCGAAGCACATGAAAGCGCTCCTCCCCCTCCGCCATTGAATCGATGGCAGCGCCTTCCTGGCTACCGAATTGATGCGGTTAGCGCGCTAACGCTTTTTCTCATCATCTCGTTTTGTATTCCGGCACCCCTTATTTTCAATCCAGTGGGCGGTAGCGGCACCCCAGGAAATCTTCTTGGCATCGCGTTTCTCTTCTGGTGGGTGCTGGCGAAACTTGGTTCAGGACTTGGAGTTGCTCGCGGCCGCCAACCAATTCGTATAGCACTGTTTTTCCTGCTACTTACCGTACTGATCAGTGCCGTTCCACTTTTTCTGCGCCCTCGCATATCAGCTGAAGTGACTGGCATTGGACGCGGCCTCATGCTCATCGCGGCCCTTTCGGGTGTAGCACTCCTTGCCGCCGACGGAATCACCAGCATGAAACGCGCCCATGTCTTAATGAAGCGAGTTCTCGATGGCGCATTCTTCGTCGCCCTAACTGGCATCGGGCAATTTCTGACTGGTTTCAACCCTGGCCGCGATATTTCGATTCCCGGATTGACCCGCAACATCATCGTGAGTGATCAAGATCGATCCAATTTCACCCGTGTTCAGGGCACCACGCTGCACCCCATTGAATTCGGAACACTTATGGGAATGTTGCTGCCCATCGCCGTGCATTTCGCGTTCATGGCAAAGGGACGCCGGTCACGGCAGTTCGCATGGCTCCGAGTTGGTGCCATGACTGTGGGCCTTGCCTTTGCCATCACGCGCACTGGCATCATTGTGGCCGGAATCGGCATGCTATTCATCGCCGCCGAATGGACGTGGCGACGTCGACTGCAAGTTGCCGCGATGGCAATGGTGATGATAGCGGCAATGCGCTTGGCCATACCGGGGCTCATCGGGACTCTCACGGCCATGTTCACGAAACTCAACCAAGACAACAGCACGCAAGGCCGAACCGCCGATTACGCCATTGCCGGCAAATTGTTCGGTGCGCGACCCTGGTTTGGAAGAGGATTCGCGACCCTCTTTCCGGCCACGCAGAAAATCTTTGATAATGGTTGGCTCTCGATCGCTATCGAACTTGGCATTATCGGCATCGTGGCATTCGCCATCTTCTTCTTCATCATCACCTTCACTGCCCGAGGCATTCGGTTACGGTGCACCGATCTCGAAACGCACGGACTCGCCCAGGGTCTCGTAGGTTCTTTCGTCGGTGTCGCAGTAGCGTTTGCCACCGCCGACCTGATGAGTTTCACCATGCTCATGGGCGTGTTCTTCCTCAATATCGGTATTACCGGTGCGCTTTGGCGACTGACCGGCGGACCAACTGGGGTCAAGCCCCAACCGCGCAGGGCCTACCGATCGTGGAAGCCCGGTTCAAACGTCCAACGTCAAAAAGGCGATCCAGGTTCTGATGCTCTCGAACCGTCCGGCGAGTTCGTCGCGTAACAACGCCGTTCAATTGCCCGCACGACCGATGCCTGTGCTGGCTCCCACGACATGGTCTGAACGCTCGCCGACATTTGCCGCAAAGTGTCTTTGTCGGTTCCAAGGTCGATGACTCGACACATCGCGTCGGCCATTGCAGAAGGCGTAGCCCTAGACCATTCGACAAAAGGATTCGTGAGGTCACTTCGAATGAACGGATCAGCATTGGCTATCGGTACCGTTCCCGAAGCGATCATCTCGGTAGCCACCAATGACAAATTCGTGAATGAGAACGCGAATCCGGCGATGCACTGATTGTAAAGCGCACTCAGTTCGACTGGGCTTAGGGCCGGATGGACCTTGGCGGGGAATGGCAAGTTCGAAACCCGTCGACCGAATGTATGGATAACGACTTCTGGGCGGCGACGATGCACTTCTTCAAGCGCCAAAATACCTAGTCCGTAACCGCGCCGAGGCGTGTCAGGCTTTGAATAAAACACCACTCCGTCTCTCAATTCCATATTCGTTAGCCCATAGGTTTCTATGTCGCATCCGAATGCCGCGACCTCAGCGATGATGTCAAAGCGCTTCCGAAGTTCTTCAGCCAAATGTTGACCCACGGTTATGCAGTGAAACCCGAACCGGTACGTGTCTTCCGCAAGGGCATATTCGGGGCCCCTCGCATAAAAGTACGGTTCGAAATCTTGCACTAGGTAAAAACGCTGCCCGCTATCGGTCGGTCGAGATGCCAGTACGTGGGCGGTTGGCCACGAAGTTGCTACGTAAGCATCTAACGGGGGCAGCCCACCGCTTACTTGACGAACCTCGGAGTGAACATGGGGCCACCACGCTCGAATCGTCTGAGTTTGGTTCGGCAAGGATCCGCCAAAGCGGTCGTAGAGGTAGATGACACAGGTATGGCCCGCTGCCTCGAGTGCTTGGATGAATCGAAAGGTCGTGGTGTGACCACCTGACCCGCCCGCCGGCGGCGTCATGATGAACCCAATTGTCAGCGGACCAACGCTCTTTGTTGGCGCCAATTGGACTCGTGAGATTTCGGCCGAGTCGGCAATATCGTCGACAAGAATCGGAAACGCAGCGACATCAGCTCCGATCGAACGCGACATGGCCCAGACCAATCGCCGGGCGAAAGTCACTATTCCCTTAGTTCGCAGTATTCGAAGGGCGTCACTGGCTCGGCGAATGAGGTGTCGAATCGTCATGGGCCCTTCTCGGAATCCGGAAAAAAAAGTAAAACGCTCGTTCATACCCCGGTTCGCTCCCATCGGGCGTACCAGCGTTTCTCTCGCATTCGTCGAACCACCGCATGGAAGAAGAATGAAGGAACCCAACGCGACCAGCGCGCGCCAACGCTGATCCGGCGACGCAACTCGGCCCACTCTTCAAGCATCGTCGCCCGAGGATAAACCCCGAACGCGAATGCCACGTATTGATCTACTGCCGCGAGATCACGTGTGCCCCGATCGAACTCGCGACACGCTCGATCAAGCCCGTGGCGCGCCAGCGTTCTAGAAGCCGCCTCTCGAAGCAGGTCACGATTCGGCAATCGGAGATTTGGATCGCTGAAAAACACCTCGAAAACTGCCTGGCGTTCAACGAGGTCGCCTAACACATCGTAATCAGCCGCTGCAGTCAGACTTGCTGAGTGATCCCGATGTAACGCTTGATCCGGGCCATTCACTCGACCAACGTCGCTCACAGCAGCCGCACGTAACCACATCTCCATGTCAGGAGCGACAGACAATTCGCCTCGCAATGGTCCAATTGACTCGAGGACAGATGCCCGTATGACTGCTTCAGGACTAGTAATGCAATTGACCGCCTGTTGGCAGCGCGCCGAAAGCCATACGTCACCCGACCAAACCGTCCAACTATCGACCAACGTTTCAAAGTGAGTCGGAACATCCGACGTGAAGTGCAGCGGATGTCCATAGACCAATCCCACCGACGGGAACGCTTGCAAGAGCCCGGCTGACCGAGCGAGCGAACCGGCTGTCAATAAGTCGTCAGCATCAAGTCGAACGATGAAATCGCCCTCGGCGTATTTCAGCCCATCATTAAACGCGGCAACGAAGCCGGTGTTGGTGTCATGTTGCACGACGCGAACTCGGTCGTCATGACTAGCGAAACGCGTAGCTACCGCACGTGACTCATCGGTTGAGGCATCGTCAACAATGATGACTTCAACATCAACCCCTTGTTGGTCAAGCACGCTCTGCACGCACTCCGACAAAAATCGGCCATAGTTGTGGCACGGGATGACAACTGAAACCCGAGAACGAACGCTCATACTCGTAACAGGCGCATCAACCTGTCGCAAAATAGGCATCCGAGTATCGGGCCCAAGCACAAGTCGGTCGACGATCTGGCCAGGCCAATTGATGAGCACCGAGTTTTTCAAGGCCATATTCATCGTGGATCCTCAGAGAGCTCGATCACATTTGTGCGCAAACCCAGTCCAGATACTTCCTCGAATGTCGACTGGATCGCGTCAAGGTTAGTGGTCTGACGATTGCGTCTTACACCAGAGATAAATCCACGGATCACCGAGAAGTTTCCAAAAACATAGATCGCAATTCCCGCCAGTCCGCCGACGAGACAGGCGAGAATTGGCCGCTGAAATTGCTGGCTCACCACATAGGCGCCAAGACCGGCTGCGATCGCCCAGGCGATCGAAGGAACTACTGCCCGAGCAATTCCACGAGTAGAGATCGCACAGCCTCGAAGGAAATACACATACACCGGGATCATAAATCCCACCGCCACCAATGCCTGTGCGAATCCAGCACCGAAAATCCCTCGGCGCGGAACTGCGATGACGAGCGCAATGGTCAAGGCGAACAACCCGGGTAGCTGCGCCAAAAAGACCGCGCGGGTCCGTCCTACTGCAACCAAAAAGTCAGCCATGAGCTCCATGACGATTCGAGCAGCACCTAGCACCGACAAGCCGATGAGCGCGGCCGAGGCCAGAGTCCATTTTTCGCCGTAGATGACAATCACCAGTGGTCGGGCGAGCGCACCCAGAATCAGGCACAGGGGCATCGAGAACCACACCACTGTTCGAAGCGCCATCAAAAAATGCTCCGGTAACGCTTCGCCATCTCGACGAAGTTGGGAAAAACCAGGCAGCGACACGCTGCGAACGATCGCCCCGATCACCGTCATCGGCCAACCCGAAATGTTGAATGCAAGCACATAAAGCCCCAGCGAAACCGCGCCCAGCATGCGTCCCACCACCACATAATCCACATTCAGGATCGAAAAGGTAACGATGTTCGCCCCGGCAAGCGGTAGGCCAAATGCCAGTAAGCGACGAGCCTCCGATTGGTTCCAGCCCGGCCAATAACGGCCAGGTTTATAAGCCAACAAGATCACCGCGGTGAGGCAATTCCCCGCCACCCACGAGATCGCTAACGCCATCGGTCCGAAACCAGCAAGCGCTAACGGAACTAACACAAGCAACGTCGCCAATGTGTTGGCCAAATCTGCTACGAAAATCCAATTCATGCGAAAATCACGACGAAGGAGCGCCGATGGCACCGCAGTAATACCGGCGAGCGGCAAGGTAAGCGCCATCACTCGGATCACGCCAGTCGCGCTCGCATCACCGAGCATCGAAGCGAAATAGGGCGCACCAATTGCCATGAATGCACCAAGCACGATGCTGCTGCCAAGCGCAATCGTTGAAACCGTCGGAGCAGAAGCGGCGATGTCCTCGACGTCATCTCGGATGAGGGCAGCACTGACCCCCAACTCACTGACATTAATAATGATCGCGTGCACCACCAGCGCGATGGCAAAAACGCCAAAAGCCTGAGGTGCCATAATCCGCGCAACGATCACGCCCATTGCGAATTGGGCAAACCGGCCAACTCCGACGTCGAGCGCAGTCCATGCCATGCTTCGATTGACCTGCATCCGCAATGTTTCCGAGGCGCGTGCCTTGGTCATACCCCAGACCACCTCCACCGACGCCAACGGACGCGATTGGTAACTTCGCTCCAACCCGCCCGCAACGAAGCGATGCGACGTGGCCGCCGGTTCGCTGCAGTTGCCGCGAGCGACTTGGACACACGGTTCCACTGACGTAGGCCGCTGGCATCGGGATAGATTGCTCGAGCGAATGAAACAAATTGTTCGGCTTGGTCGACATCACCAGAATCGTGGATGAATCGATCGGCATGAGCCAATGCCTCGATTGCCATTGCCCGGCATGCCGTCCGATACAGCATCTCACCGTTGTCCAATGCACATTTTGGTCCCATCAGGCTTGACGCAAATGCTTTGTGGCGCTCGGTAATGTCAACCATCAAACCCGAGTAGGTCGTTAGGTGCATATTTTCGTCGTGGACCCGATACCACGCTTGTGAGGCCCCATTTACGCGTCCGATCTCGGCACTTCCAGCCGCACGCAGCCACATTTCGTTGTCTCCCGTGACGGGAAGTTCGGGGTCATAGCCGCCAATATCTCGCTGCAGCGAAGTTCGCATCACGACTTCGGGAGTCATGACGCAAAATGTCCCCCGTCGGCATACTCGCTGGATCCATTCATCTCCCTGCCAAACGGTCCAATTTCGAACTTTAGTCACTGGCATAGGTGGTTCACCCGCGAACGACAAAGGGAATCCATACACCATGCCAACTGATTGATTGTGTTCCATCAATGCGGTGGATCGCGCCAGAGAACCGGGTGTCAACATGTCGTCGGCATCAAGCAACACGCTGTAATCGCCCTGCAACGCAAACAGGCCTTCGTTGTAGGTCGCGATGTGTCCCTGGTTTTTTTGATGACAGATCACTTTCACGCGACTGTCTTGTTCAGCGAGGCGAACGGCAATCTCTGCACTGCCATCGGCAGACGCATCGTCGATAATTAATACGTCTACGTCTACGCCGTGTTGGTCAAGCACACTGCCAACAGCATCGGGCAGAAAGTGCCCATAGTTGTAACAGGGCACCAACACCGACACTGTTGGTCGACTAGCGAGGGGAACTGGCCGAAGGTGTCGACCTCCGCCGATGATCACGTCGGCTCCATCTCCATGATTCGCCTATCGCGATTCGATGGCGACAAAGATCGACGTACAACTAACGCTGTGAGGAAATGTCGCCTTCGAGCACATAGCCAACGCTGCGGATCGTCTTGATCACTCGCGGTCCATACGCTTCGAGATTTGCTCGAAGTTGACTTACATGCACTTCGACCAAGTTCACGTCGGACCAGGTAAATCCCCAAACGGCGTCGAGCAATTGCGTTTTGGAAAGCACGTGGCCGGCATGGCGACAGAATGTTCCAAGGAGCTTGTACTCGATGTTGCGCAGCGGAAGGACATTGCCGGCACGGGTTGCGACGTGTGCTCGATCGTCGATACGGATGTCGCCCACTTCGATCACCAATGAAGTGAGCTGATTCGAACGGCGCAACAAGACCTTCACCCGAGCGAGCAGTTCGGCCATGCTGAACGGTTTGGTCAGGAAATCGTCCGCACCCACTTCGAAGCCAGCGAGCCTGTCCTCGACTCGATCCGACGCGCTTACGAACATCACCGGCAGATCGCTCAATGCGCGTAGCCGGCGCGCGATGGCCACACCATCGGGCCCTTCGGTGAAGTGAAGATCGATCAGTGCCGCGGATGGTCGGAATTCGGCCAGGGCTCGGTCGATCGAGCCACCGCTCGCTTCTACCCGAACGACATAACCTGCTCCGGTCAAAGAAATTTGCATCGCTTCGGCCATAAACGGGTCGTCTTCGATTACCAACAGACGAGGCTGAGCCGACATTGAATCCTTCAACGTGATGGGGTCGGGAACCACTTCCCTTACTCCGCGATAGTGCAAGAGACCTTACCGGAACGGCGTCCTTCCGGGAACCATCACGATCAATTGTGAAGGCGGCAAACTTGATCACGGTAGTAAATCTTCGAGCTTGGCCGCGATGTAATCCTGCTGATTGACGGTCAAATGCGGATGCAACGGCAACGACAACAGTCGTTGCGCGGCGGCTTCTGCGTTCGGAAAATGACCTCGACTATGGCCAAGCATCGATGCAACACCTTGCAGGTGGAGGGGAATTGGATAATGAACCCCGGCACCGATACCTGCGGTTTGCAACCCTTTCAGCACGTCATCACGATGCTCAAGACGAATGGAGAACAAGTGCCACACGTGGTCATTCCCCGGCATCGTTTCGGGCAGCCACACCGCCGAGTGGTCGCTCAATATCTCGCGATATCGCTCCGCGGCATGCACCCGAGCTTGGTTCCAGTCGGTCAGGCGCTTCAACTTGGCCGAAAGCACCACTGCCTGCAACGTATCGAGCCTCGAATTGAAACCGAGTTCGTTGTGGTCATATTTCGACGTTGCTCCGTGGTTGCCCAGCAATCGGACACGTCGAGCCATTTCAGCTCGGTCCGTGAGCACCGCGCCACCGTCACCGTATGCACCAAGATTTTTGCCGGGATAGAAACTGGTTGCGGCGGCGATGCCCACTGTCCCCGCCGCGGCGCCAAATCTACGAGCACCGTGTGCTTGGGCAGCATCTTCAAGCAACACGATGGGACGATCGGCTACGACCGACGCGAGATCCTCCATCGGGCTGATCTGACCAAAGAGGTGCACAGGGATTACCGCTCGGGTGCGCGGTGTAATTCGATCAGCGACGCCTTGTGGATCAATCAGTAAGTATGTCGGGTCCACATCGACTAACACGGGCTTCGCACCAGCCCGCAACACTGCAGTGAGGGTTGCGACAAATGAATTCGCAGGCAAAATGACTTCGTCACCTGGCCCAATGCCGGCGGCACGAATCATCAACTCCAACGCGTCGGTGCCGTTGCCAAGCCCAATAACATGGAGGCGACCCCACCACTCGGCAAGTGCCTGCTCGAAAAGTGCAACGTCTGGGCCGCCGACGTAGGAAGTGTTAGCCAATACCCGCGCGAAGCCTTCGGCAACTTCGTCGGCAACCTCCGCGTGTTGCGCGGCAAGGTCAACCAAGGGAACGTCTATTCCCGGAACAACCGGCGATTTCGTCACATCGATCATTGCCTTGGAATCGATTCATCGTCAGATCTACGACTCGATCGCAATGCGATTGTTGTCATCGGTCAATCCTCGCTGCTTGGCGAATCACCGCAACAACCCGATCTTGATCGCCGTCAGTCATCCCATGAAAGATCGGCAGAATCAGCGACTGAGCAGTCAGCCGTTCGGTAACGGGCAGCGAAGCCATCGCCACCCCCGCTGTCGCATAAGCCGGTTCGAGATGCGATGCCATGATTCCACGACGACAAGAGATCTCTGCCGCAGCAAGTCGTTCGAGTAACTCGTCGCGCGTGACCGGAAAATCATCGGGCAGCACCACCCAATATGACTGAAAGTTCGAAGTTCCGTAACTTGGGTCACTCGCCGATTGCAGCCCAGCGATCACACCCAATTCACGCTGATACCGACTCGCGCGTTCCCGGCGCTCGGCCACAATCTGCGGCAATCGGGCGAGCTGGGAAATACCAATCGCCGCTTGGATATCGGTCATCCGATAGTTGAAGCCAGGTTCCAAGTACTGCTCTGCAATTGGGCCCGATGCCGCATGGCGGTCGAACGCACTGCGAGACATTCCGTGCTCGCGCAACCGTCGTAAACGCGCCGCTGAGTCAGCGCTAGTCGTCACCACCATCCCACCTTCGCCGGTCGTGATGATCTTGCGGGGATGAAATGAAAACACGGCGAGATCAGCGTCAAACCCCACTGGCCTTCCGCCCAATGTGCTCCCCAGCGCACAGGCTGCGTCTTCAACGATAGCGATATTGCGTCGATCACACAGCTCGGTGATGGGGCCAATCTCGGCTGGCACTCCGGCTTGATGCACGACCACAACTGCTCGGGTACGAGGCGTAATCGCAGATTCAATTGTCTTTGCAGTCAGATTTTGGGTTCCTTCATCAACGTCAGCAAAGACGGGATTTGCACCCGTTTGCACGACCGAGTTTGCGGTCGCGATAAACGACAGCGATGGGACGACGACATCATCTTTGGGCCCAATTCCCAGCAGGTGGAGGGAAAGATGAAGTCCTGCAGTGCAACTCGAAAGTGCGACCCCTTCAGCGGTCTCGACGATTTGGGCAAGTTGCTGCTCGAATTCACGAACCTTTGGTCCCTGGGCAATCCAACCGGACTCCAGGACTTCGGTTACCGCCGCGAGTTCCTCCGTGCCAAGCCACGGCTGCATAACGGGAATCGTCATGAGATTTGCTCGCCGTCGAGTGGTGGCGATGCGCGCCACCAACCCACCAAATCTCGAAGCCCTGCTTCAAGCATTATCTCCGCAGTGAATCCAAGCAGATCGCGTGCCTTAGTGATGTCAGCTTGGCGAGACTGCACGCCATTGGTTGCTCGCGCTGGCCCATGAACCGGCGTTAGATCGGGCGCGCCCATGACGTTGGTCAACATCGCAGCCAGCTCAGCCAAACTGGTCGAACTTCCCGATGCGACGTTGAACGTTTCGCCCACATGTCCGGTGCTCGCGGCCAGCACATTGGCTCGAGCAATATCGGCCACGTGGACAAAGTCCATAGTCTGAGTTCCATCGCCCAAGATAAGAGGTGGCTCGCCCGCTTCGATGCGTTCCATCCAACGCACAAGCACTTCGGTGTACACGCCGTAAATGTCCATCCGTGGTCCATAGACATTGAAATAACGCAACGCGACATAGTCGAGACCGCGCATTTGGCGAAATGACTGAAGTACACCTTCATTGAATGCTTTAGCAGCTCCGTACAACGTGTCGTTGTTCCATGGATGATGGTTTTCACCGGTGGGCAACTGGTCGGCTTGGCCGTATACCGACGCCGATGACGCGGCGATTACTCTGCTTACCCCCGCATCAACTGCTGCTTCAATCACGTTGAATGTCCCATCGGCGAGCACTTCGAGTGCGACACGCGGCTCCTCGGCACACCGAGTGATCCGTATCGCGGCCTGGTGATAGACGAGGTCAATGCCTGCCATCGCCGAACTCACCGCACCGCGATCGCGGATGTCGCCCTCAATGACTGAAACAAGTCCTGTTGGAAGGGCCGAGTCAAGATTGGCGACGCGACCGCGACTGAAATCATCGAGGACCACGATTTCGCGCGGCGAGCCGACAAGGATCTGATCAATGATGGTTGAACCGATGAGGCCGGCTCCGCCAGTGACCAGAATGCGTTTGTCGGTAAAGGCTTCGAGCGGATTTTCTAGCGACATTACAGCGCCTTCCCCACTGGGATAGATGTCCCGCCTGCGTCAAGACTGCGGGTTGCGGCGTCGAGAAGTTCGATCACACGCAAGCCAGCCTGACCATCAGTCAACGCTGGCCGACGTTCCCGAATTGCGGATGCCAGTTCCGTCACCATGGCCATTAGCGCTTCCCGTTCTGGCAATGATGGAGCGACCATGTCGCCCAACCGATAGGCAACTTGCGCTTGAAATTTGGACGCCTCGTCAATCGCCCCCATCTCGATGCCGCGGTCATAGATGCTGAGCGGCTGTGCCGGTTTCATGTCGTCCCACACGACCATTTTTTTGGAACCGCCGATGAGCGTGGTTCGAACTTTGATTGGACTCAACCAGTTGACATGAACATGGGCAACGCCATGCGCACCAATTGGCATGGTGAGATAGCCAATGCACGCATGCCCTGCACCAACCGGATCAGCCCCCGAAGCTGCGATGTGGGTTGGCCGAAGTTCGGCAGGGAGGATGAAATCCAAAATCGATAAGTCGTGCGGAGCGAGATCCCAGAGCACGTCGACATCGGGTTGCACGAGGCCAAGGTTCACTCGCACCGAGTCGAAATACTGCATGTCGCCGATCGCGCCTGAGGCCACGAGGTCGTGAATGTGCTGCACCACCGGCGTGTAGCAATAGGTGTGATCCAACATCAGTACGAGGTCGCGCGCCGCCGCGGCCTCAACTAGAAGTCGGGCCTCTTCGACGGTTGGCGCTAATGGCTTTTCGACTACGACATGCCGTCCGCTTTCCAGACATGCCAGGACGACTTTGGTGTGGGTCGCAGCTGGAGTTGCAACGGCTACGACGTCGACCGTCGGATCATTGAGCACATCAGCGAGGTCATCGCTGACCCGAACGTCGGCGGCATAACTAACGGAACGACGCGCTCGTTCAAGGTCAAGGTCCACCGACCATCGCAGATCCCAATCCGGACTCGCCAGAAAGTTCCGCATCAAGTTCGGGCCCCAGTACCCGGCGCCAATAACCGCTACCCCTAACCGTGACATCGCTGCGTATTCCCCTTTGTTAAAAATCGCCTAGCAAGTCTCTGACTGGCTGAAAGTAGATCGGCAGCGACGTGGGCCAGCCTGCTTTGCAGGGCCGACTAGGACTATGGCCAATGCCTCTGAAGCCCCACTTAAACTAACCTGAAATTTTCCTGAAGCGCTAAGTCAGGCCGCCGGCAAACGAACGATAAACCTTGCTCCGGATGGCTCGATTGCCTCGTGGGAGACCATCCCGCCCATTTTCGCCACCATCTGCATCACCAAGGCCAACCCCAATCCCGCGCTCTCAGCCGTCGCTAATGCGTGTGCATTGGGCTGAAATTGCTGATCCAACACTTCTTGAGGCACTCCCGGACCGTCATCTTCTACGGTGATGCGTATGTCACCGTCGATCGAACGAGCAGCGACGGCGACCTGCGCCTCGACGCCACCATGACGACATGCGTTCACCACAAGGTTTGCTATTACCTGATCGAGCAATAACCCATCAGCCATGACCTTCAAGTCGTTTGGCACCTCAACCTGCACCCGAGCGCGATCGCTGGGAATCAACGCGGAAACCGCAGATTGCACTACGGCGCGTACGCCAACTGCTTCGATCTGCACCTCGACGCGGCCTTCTTCGAGTTGCGACAACGCCAAGAGTCGATTGGTCATGGTCGCGATGCGGTCGGCCTGCGAAGCCAATGAACGCAACGACGATGCCAGCTGTTCAGGGTCACCCCGCAGCGCTTCTCCCGCAAGTGCTGAAGCCATGAGTGCAATTGAACCAATCGGGCCGCGCAATTCGTGCGCGGCTTGAGCCAAAAATGCCTGCCGATCTAGATCGCGCAGCCGCAACTGTCCAACCTCTTGACTGACCGCAATGAGGCGCCCAATCTCGACCGACACATCAATGAGCGCGGCAACTGTCGGCGACTCAGGCGGCTCGGCCTCATCGGAGAACAGTTCCAAGACCGCTCCGACGCCATCACCCAGGATGACCGGCAACTCGATGACATAAGTCAAGCCCGAAGTCGCTGCTTCCGAAAACCGACCTCGGATCATTGGCGAGTCAAGCGCGGTCACAATTGGAGTTGCCAGCATCAACAAGTCATCAACGAGGTCGACATCAGCCGACCACGGCCCGTCAGAGACTTCCTGACGTAACTGACCAAACGGAGCGCCATCGTCCCCTGGCCATGACGCAACCGACCTCAGCGACGTCGCGTTCCCTTGGGCCATGACCGCGTGCCCCGCCGGCCATCCGAGATAGCCACAAATCGCTTCGACGGCATCACGGAGGATTTCCACCGGCCCGTTCATGTCGGTTTTTTGTCGCGTCGTTGCTTCAAGGCGCCGCCGGATACCGATAGCCGTTGCCAGCTCCAGTTGCTCGTCATGAGTTTCGGTCACATCTCGCGAGATTGAGTCGACCGCGACGACATTCCCGTCGTCGCCATGAACCAATGTGATCCGATGGTCGAGCACTCGCAATGACCCATCACGATGATGCACTCTGATGGTGAGTGGTTCACCCAGATCAGTTCCCGCTCGCGCAAGCTCAATGGCGTTGGCGTAACTCGCTGACGCAACCACAATGTGCTCGAAAAATTCGGGATTCGCATAGAACGTCGTCGGCGAATAGCCGAGCATGCGTTCGGCCGAAGAACTCACGTACTCGAAACCGATCGATGGCCAAAACCGGTAACGCATAATGAGATCGGGGACCTGCTCGACGAGCGCAGTCGTGACGTTATGGAGACGATCGATGCCTCGATCAACGGATTGCCGATGTTCAATCAATTGGATCGACTGGACCGGTTGGAGCCCGATGACAAAACCACCCTGAGGTTGACTCAGTTCCCGGGTCCAATCGTTGGCCGAACCCGGAAGGTAGGTAATCGTTACCCGAGTTGGTCGGGGCACGCCGAATCGGTCAAGTGCCAGGGCGTCAATGACGGTAACTCCAAGCCCAGCCTCGGGAAGTCGATCTGCAAGGTGAGTGAAGCTATCGGTGCCAGCAAGTTCGATGAGGTCGTCGACCCGTGAACCTATGAGTTCTTCCCGTCGACGTCCAAGCAAGCGACAGGCTTTCGAACTGGCGTCAACCACGGCACATGAGCGGTCGCAACGGAGCAGGCCAATCGCGGCAATTGAGCGAGTGCCTGACTGACTTACCATCCAACCCCCCCCGTACTCTGGCCGCCAGGAGACCGACGACACGACCGACTAAGCAAACCAGCCACATCACGACCAGCGGTCGTTTTGACCACTTTCCGTGACTTTATCGGTTCATGAACCTGAAGTCACGCTGATCAAGGATCAGACTTTGGTAGCTTCACCCCAATGAGCGTTGATCCGGCCGTCAGTGTGCATCCAGCCGCCATCTGCGAATCCGATCACATTGGGCCCGGCACCCGAATTTGGGCCTTCGTCCACATCCTGCCAGGCGCGATCATTGGCGCAGACTGCAACATCTGCGACCATGTATTCGTCGAAGGTGGCGCTCACATTGGCGACCGCGTGACGGTGAAGAACGCCAGCCTGATTTGGGATGGCGTCACCATTGAAAGCGACGTATTCATTGGACCTCGGGTCACTTTCACCAATGACCTCCGTCCCCGAGTCGGTTTTCCACTCACCGGCGGCGCATTCATCCCTACTCGCATTCGGCAAGGCGCAACCTTGGGCGCGAATGTCACCATTGTCTGCGGCGTCACCGTTGGCGAGTCGGCCATGATCGGAGCGGGAGCAGTCGTCACCGCTGACATCCCTGCCCATGTGCTGGCGGTCGGCGCACCGGCCCGGGCAATTGGCTGGGTTTGCACCTGTGGCCAAAGCATCAAACCAGACCAAACATGCAGTTGCGGTCGCACATTCCAGCTGACTGCAGATCAAGGACTCAGTCCGGCTGAGTGAAGTAATCCGGCGAGCGAAGGAACCCAACTGAGCGAATTGGGCCGAAACAACTGACCGACCCAATCCGAGATTCGACGGTGAACAGGCTCCATGCAACGAGAAATCGGACCCTGCATGCGCGCACCGCTCACCATCGGGCACACTTGCCGTCTCGCATGCCAAAAATCAAGAGACCGGCCCCAACCATGATCGCAACGGAGTCAACCGACTCCGGGCACTTCCAGCCTCGATTGAGTCTGACCAACGTGGTCATTGGCATCGTCGTGGTCGCGGCCGCGATCAGCGCGGCAAGTGCCGGATGCCACCCGTCGGGATGGCGACCAGGCGACATCATCGTCACCGGCGCGGTCGCGGGCTTGCTTACCTGGATGGCCAGTCGATCAGCACCGTGGACCTTGCTACTCGTCTTGGCCCCTGGCACTGTTCTCGCCTCGAATGGGCTTGGTCTCATCGGCTTGATCGCCATGGTGGTGCTGGCGATAACGATGGTCGGTTCTGAAAAGCCTCATCCGATTCTCGGCGCAGTCACTGGCGCGATCGGCATCGACCTGCTGGTGCGACTGCCAACGACACCCACCGCGTTGGTCCCATCGCCCCCACCAACCGGCATTTGGACAGTTCTAGCCGTGGTCGCGTGTGTCCCCATGGTTTGGACCGCGTGGCACAGTCTCGCTCCCCTACCCCGCCGTCGACTGATCCTTAGCGGCATCACGGTAGGGAGTTTTGTCGTCATCGCGACCTGCGGCTTCGCAGTCGCCGCGCTCAGCGGGCGGACAGTCATGAGTCAAGGTATTCGGCACGCGCAATTTGGGCTGTACGCCGCCGAACACGGTGACCAAATCGAAGCCGAAAAACGACTTGACCAATCAGCAAAATCCTTCTCGCAAGCAACTCGTCGTTTCGACGCTCCATGGGCTCGGCCCGCACGAGCAATACCCATCCTCGGGACTTACGCGGCGGCGATGGTTGAACTCGCCGATTCCGGACATGACGTCGCGCAGGACAGTGCGGAATTCGCGCGAGCGGTTCCGTATGACCACATTTCGCCTCGACATGGTCAGGTAGACCTCAGTCTCATTGCGTCGATCTCGGCTCCGGTAGCCGCAGCGACTTCCCAGCTCAAGAGCTCGTCGGAACGCATCCACGCCGTCAACACCACCTGGATGATCCCACCGCTGATTCATCGCATCGGCAACTTGCTGAGCCATCTCGACGTGACCCTCGGCGAAGCGGAAAAAGTTGGCCAAGCCATCGATTTGGTTCCCTCGATGCTTGGGCAAGATGGACCACGGCATTACCTCGTCCTCTTTGGGAACCCAGCGGAATCTCGCTTCGGTGGCGGATATGTCGGCGCCTATGTCGAGCTCAATGCGACCGCTGGAAAAGTGTCGATGGGCCGCACCGGTCGCACGGCCGAATTGATCACCGATCCAGCGGTGAACCCGATGGCCACCACTCCCGAGCTTGCGTCTCGATACGGGCCCTATTTCATTGCGACCAATCCTGGCAACGTGACCGCGACACCAGATTTTCCAACTGATGCGAAGATGGCCGCCGCGGTCTATGAACCGCTTTTGGGTGAACATATCGACGGCGTGTTGTACGCCGACCCCTACGGCCTTGCGGCGCTGTTGTCGTTAAGCGGTCCAGTGAAAGTTGACGGTCTCGAACTTTCGCTCAACACCAGCAACGTCGCCGAATTCTTACTCCGGGATCAGTACATCAACTTCTCGGATCGAGCCGACCGATTCGATTTCCTTTCCGAGATAGCGCACGCAACCTTCGACCAAATCATCAATGGCGAACTTGAACCGCCCCAATCCCTGTTTAGCGTCCTATCCCCAGCATTCAGCCAAGGGCGCCTCGCGTTTGTTGCACTGAGTCCCGCCGCCGACCAACTCCTCACCTCAATCAATGCGACAGGCGCGTTTCCCAATGCCAGTGGCGGCGACCTGTTTGGGCTTCGGACCGCAAATAAGGGCCCGAATAAACTCGATTCGTTTCTCGAACGGCGGGTCCACTACGACGCCACAACTGACGCGAGCAGCGGCGAAGTCGACGCCGTTGTGACCGTCGAGTTGACCAACAATGCGCCTGACGGCCTTCCCACGTATGTGTCGAGCAACCGCGACTTCATCGAAAAACGCGCCAATCCTCGGCCAATCGGCACCAACACGTCACTTGTTTCGGTCTATTCGGCGCTCGAATTAGGCGAGATTCAGCGGGATGACACAACGCTTCCCGCAACGTCGCAGCCAGATGCTGGCGTCAATACCTACTCGGTCACCGTTGATATTCCGCGCGGTTCGACGGTGAATCTCACGTTCCGCCTCCATGGTTTTGTCACCCCCGGGCCCTACAAACTCGTGCTTGCCCACCAGCCGGCCGCCAGCGATGACCTCATGGACATCACGGTCCAAAAGGCAGGGCACCGCAGCAATTCGGCGTGGCACGACAGCTTCTCGTTGTCGGAGAACATGGTGATTCGGCCATGGAGTGGCAACGACTGAAACAACCTTCAGCAAACCGAGGTGGACTGATTTGGCCGACCCTGCCATCATGGGGCTGTTCGTAGCTCAATCCTCTCGAAGGAATCGCGCCATGTCAGGACCGTCCCAGTTCCTTAGCCGAGTTGGTTCAGCACTTCTCGTGCTCACCATGACACTCGGCCTTTCGGTCACTCTCGCGGCGCCCGGCGCATCGGCCGAAACCGCCGGTAATGACTGCTCGACAATCGCAGCAATTTACGAAGGCACTTCGACCATCATGGCTGATCCTGCGTCGGCCAACCCAGGCGACACCATTGAAATCACTGGCCGAGGTTTCCCCCCCGGAGTTCCGATCGTCATCCAGGTAGGGACAACTGACGTCGCCACGGTGACTCCTGATGCGCAGGGCAACTTCGTCGCCCCCATCACCGTCCCCATGGATGCGTCTGGCGAAATCACTATCTGCGCAACGTGTGACCCACTCAAGATCACCACGACGGTCAAGGTCCTCGGCGAAGACGTCACAAGGGTTCTCGGCGAGCAGCGGTTGCCGAAAACCGGCAGCAACGCGTGGCCCCTCACCCGTCTGGCAGTCGCACTGGTCCTCGTCGGAGCCGGACTCGTCTTCGTCACGAGGCGCCGAACTAGCCGCGACGACGAAACCATGGACAGTTCGGTTTCAGATACCACTTCGGTCTAGGTACACCTCGCGCAAAGCGACAACGGGCCCGATGCCCGAGTTGACCTAAGCGGTCACCACTCGTCGGTGGTGATGTTTCGGAGTTGACGAAGAAAAGCTGACTCAACACTGGGCAATGACTTGTCGACCTCAAACACGGCTGGCAACGCGCTCATCGTCAGGCCGCTCAGCACCGAGAGCGGTTCAGGATTCCACGTTTGATAGACGACGGTCTGGAATCGCGCTCCGACTCGAGTGCGACGTTGAGAAAAGCCGACTGCCTTCGAGCCTGCACACGACACCTCGCCCGGGCCGAGTCCGGCGAAACAAACCTTGGCGCTCTCGCTCGTCGTGACCATCGCCGGTCCATGAACTTCAGCCACATATCCCAAGTCGCGCAACGTCGATGCCCAAAGCGAACCGAGCCATTGAAACGACTGACTGATGTCTTCTACCCAAACGGCATGCCCTTTTGGAACCAACAGGTCGATCCAAAGCGACGATCCTGGTTCGAGCAGCACCGCACCTCCGCCGCTGTGGCGATGAGCCAGTTCGATACCCATGGCTTGAAGCTTCGCCGTATCAACGTCGCGTTCCGATTGGGTCGAACCGAGCACCAATGCCGGTCGATCTAACTCAAGCAACCACATCGTGGGCACCAGCGGATCAGGCCAAATCTGCCCGTGAAGTGCCTCGGCTGCCCCCCGCCATCGCTCGACCTTCCATTGGCCAACCACCGACTGCTCAACCAATTCCGCAATCCGTTTTTCGCCGCCCGGCGATTCAAACCCGCTGGCGGTCATCGGCGAAGGGTGATGCGTTCTACAAGGGTGGTGAGCAACCGATCCGTGCGGGGTGTCACGCCGATTCCGTGGCCGGTCGGCGCGTGCATCAAGCCATCGTCGCCTAACGCAATCGGCTCGGAAATGTCATCGTCGAAATACCAACCGCTTGGACCAAGATCAGTTGCCTCAAGTCCAAGTGCAACGCCGACGGCCAATGCTGTGGCCCGGCCAACTCCAGTTTCAACCATTCCGCCCAAGAACATCGTCGGAACCTCACCCGAATGACGAACGCCGACTGAACCGAGGAGTGTCATCGCGTTTTCGATGCCACCGACGCGTGCTGGTTTCAGATTCACAATTCGGCATGCTGCAAGGTCGCATGCCGACACGACATCAGCGGACGAGCCGATTGATTCGTCTAACGCCACTGGCAGCGCTAGTTGACCAGCGAGCACTGCAGTACCGGCGAGATCAACTCGGGGCAGCGGTTGTTCCACATAGACACGCGGCGCTATTGCACCACGAATCGGGTGCTTAGACCGCCATTGGTGGGTAGCGTTCGACAACTTGTCTGCCAACTCGACCATGGCCTGCTCGTGGCCGTGATAACTCCCATTCGCATCGACTGCCAGCGGCATCGCCGCGAACTCGGCCAAGAACTCACCTACAACACCAGCGCCACATGTCGGATCAACTTTGATCTTCAAACCTTCCGCTCCCAGGTCAACTGCTTCGTCAGCGGTGTGGGTCACGTCGGAGTTTGCCATGGTTGGCATTCCTACGACTGCGGTCCACGACAGCCTCGCGTCGGGAGATGCGCCGAGAGCTTGGGCAAGCGAAATCTGCTGCCTTCGAAGATGCACATCAATCATCGCCGTGGAAATCGCAGTTCGTGCCATGGGATGCCCGCGCCCAATGTCGGGTGACGTTCGACTTGCGAGCAACGCCGGTACCAAGTGGTCGCGCAACATCATCCACGCACCGTCGGTGTATTCATCGCTATAGGTCGGCGCTTCCAACGCGCTGCATTCACCCCAACCTTCGACTCCATCCCGAGCAATCAGCCGAACGAGGACGATTTCACGAATCGACTCGGTGCCATGAGCGGACACCAATGCGTGGCGAAGCGGAAGTCGAACGCGAATCAGTTCGGCCGCAACGATTGCCTGTGACGGTGACCCGTCATCGGCGCCACCGGCCCGTAATTCTTCCGACCAGTGGTCGGCCAAAAAAAGTTTGGATGCGGTCACGTCATGCCGGAATCGCTGTACCGCCGAGATAGGGCTCCCATTGCTCGGGAACTCGACCAACGGCTACCGCTATCCAACTGAGGTGGCGGGGTGCGTGAGGTGTTTCGCGAAGCTCCATCGACGTCTCGTGGAGGTAACGGTCACGCTTTGCGGTGTTGCAACGCCGACACGCGGCGACGACATTTTCCCATTCGTGCAAACCGCCGCGACTTCGCGGGATCACGTGATCGATGCTTTCGGCACGAGCGTTGCAGTACTGACACATGCCGCCGTCGCGAACAAAAATACCCTTTCGACTAATCGTTGCCCGATGTTGAAACGGAACTCGGACGAATGATCGCAACCGCACGACTGACGGCACCGGAATGCTCAACCGTTCGGAATGCACTACCTCACCTGACTCGTGTAACACGTTGGCCTTTTCGCTCAGCACCAGGACCACCGCCCGGCGATCCGACACGATAGAGAGTGGCTCATAGGTGACATTGAGAACCAGCGAACGGCCCATTCGTCGAAGGCTACCGGGATGACCCAACCCATGACGGGCTGTTTTCCTGTCTGCTTAACGGGTGAGTCGCGGCCATGCCCGGCACCAGTGCAGATAGGTCACGAGATCGGATGGATCGGGTTCTCGTTCGGAATCGCCGTAAGCGGTTTGCATACGGAATCGCAAATAGTCCGGATCTGGCAGCGGCACAAAGGGCCAGTGCTTCCACCATCCAGTAGGCGCCAACAATCGCACCTGACGAAGCGATGTTGTCCAAAGGCTTGGATGGCGAAGCACCGCCAACCCAGCCCGAGCAGCCCAGCGTGGACTCAACGTACCTGGTCGATCACTCACACCCGTTGCTGCTGCAGTTCTCGCCATGTTCCTCGGACTCCACCCGGCTCTTTTGGTAAGCCGAGCACCATTTCACCGATGATATTTCGCTGCACCTGGGAAGTGCCTGCATAAATAGTGCCAGCTCGTGCAACCAGAAACGTTCCGACCCATGAAGCACTGTCGTTCGGTGCGCCCGAATCGTCAGTTTGGAACGCATTTGTTGGCCATCGTCCCGACGGGATTAACGCGTCAGCGCCAAGAATGTCGACCGCGAGTTCGGTGACGATCCGGTGGTATTCGCTCCAATACAACTTGAAGATTGACGAGTCAGGCCCGGGGTGACCGCCTGCGAGGTACTTCGTCAATGTACGCATGCCTAGGTAACGCATAATTTCAACTTGGCTATAGGCCATGGCGAGCCGTTGTCGGATCATGTGATCTTCGCTCCGGCCACGCTCACTTGCTAAGGCCATCAAACGAGTGAGTTCAGTTCGAAACATGATCGGAAACGTTGCGGCTGCCTCGCCTCGCTCGTAACCCAACAACGTCATCGCGACAGCCCAACCGTTATTAATCCCGCCCACAACATTGCTCTTGGCACAACGTGCATTGGTAAAGAAAACTTCGTTGAACTCCGAGTCCCCGGTGATCATTTTGATTGGCCGCACCTCGATACCGACTTGATCCATCGGCACCAGCAAGAAGGTGATTCCTTTATGCTTAGGCACGTCGGCGTCACTTCGCGCGAGCACGAAAATCCAATTTGCTAGGTGTCCGGCGGACGTCCAAATCTTTTGGCCGTTAATGACCCATTCGTCGCCGTCCAGGTCAGCTCGACACCCCAAATTTCCCAGGTCAGAGCCGGCGTTTGGCTCCGAATAGCCTTGGCACCAGATGTCCTCACCCGACAAAATGCGGGGCAAAAAAGAGGCCTTCTGCTCATCGGTGCCCCATTCCAAGATGGTATTGCCGACCATTTGGATCCCGAATACATCGTTGCCAGCACCGACTGGCACGCCAGCTTTGAAAAACTCCTCAACCAAAATCACCTGCTCGAGTTGACTTAATCCCCCGCCGCCATATTCGGCCGGCCAAGACGCCGCCAGCAGATGGTTGCTATGAAGAATCACTCGCCAATCAGCGGTGAATTGCTCAGCCTCATGTCGTTCGAGCGCTCCGATTCCCTGCCATTGAGCGGGCAAGTGTTCGGCCAAGAACGCCTGAATCTTTTCTCGGTATGCCTCAGCTTCAATCGAATAGGTCGGGTCCATGAGCGGCAACGCTAGCCGCTTGAGACGCAGCGATACCTCGGCATCGAGCGCCGGTCGACTGCCACATGGTTACGTCTCACTCGATGCCGATTGGCCAGCCAATGAGTTGGAACCCAATAGCAGCAGCGCCCACTAACGGCGCTTCGGCGCCTAGTGCCGCCGGTCGGATTGCACAGTCTCGTGCGAATTCCAAACGCGCTCGAGTATCGATCTCGGCCTGAGCAGCAGCAAAAAATCGTTCGCCGAACCCGAGCGCAACTGAGCCAGCCACGACCGCTAATTGCAGATCAAGCAACGTCGCCACCGTCGCGACTGCTTGGCCAACCAAACGGCCCGTCCGATCGATGACTTCCGCCGTTGCTTCCGCGGCGGGTCGACCAGTGATCGCGGAGATTGCGGTTCCCGAGGCTTCGGCCTCAAGGCAGCCAACGTTTCCACATCGACAGCTTCGACCCTGTGGCTCAACGGTGATGTGACCAATGTGTCCCGCGTTGGCTTGGGTGCCATGTAGCAGCCGACCATCAAGAACTATCCCACCCCCGACGCCAGTCGAAACAACCATGGCGAGATAATTCGCAACACCTTGAGCCGCACCGATCCAACCTTCGCCCCTGGCGAGCGCCTTGGCATCATTGTCAACGCCGGTTTCAAGCTGGAGTGCCGAGGCGACACGGTCTCGCAACGGAAAATTGCGCCAGTGCGGAATGTTCAGCGGTGAAACCGATACACCGCCGCGCAACATCGGTCCACCGCAGCCAATTCCACAAGCAACCGGATCAGCAACTCCCCTTTCGCGAGCCGTCGCACTGACGCGTGCCACCAGGCCGATCATCGCGCTAAAAAGTTCCTCGCCACTACGCCCCGGTTGTTGGGTTGGGATCTGCTGAGATTCCAACACCACACCAGCAGCATCGACTAAGCCTGCTGCGATCTTGGTGCCACCAATGTCGATCGCGATTACGACCGAGTCTTGATCAATGGTCACTTGGCGGAGGTTGCCCGACGGGGCAGCGACCACACCACCGGCCGAGATTTACCCACGACTATTCCTCGCGCTTGAAGCGATCGCGCATTCGTGAACTCGTCGACCCGAAATATTCGCGCAGTCCCGCGGTATGCATTGATTGGGTGATCTGTTCGATACCAGCCTTGCCCATATGGCGCGCGCTTCGTTCAAGTGCGAGCGCCGCGACCAACATCACAAGAAAGCCGACGAATGCCAGCACGAAGCTGACCGACAATGTCAGAACCAACATCACCAACCCGATTACGAACCCGAGCATCGCCCATTTCAAATTGCGATAGGCGTTGGTATAGACCGTCGTATCTGCGATATCGCGAGCCAATGCGGGATCAGTCTCGTACAGTTTGGCCTCAATCTCGCTGAGGATTCGCTGCTCTTCTTCTGATAGCGGCACCCCGCTACTCCCTCATCTGTAATCGTGGCTTGCCCACGGCGGGCCTATTCAATGCATGTGCGCTAGTAACCAGCCAGACTGCGACCGGTCACAACCGCTGGGCACAGTGTTCCACAGCAACTCCCCTCCGACAACGCGGATCGCCAAGAACCTTCAACAGCAACTGGCGAGTACTGCTCACTAGCGGACCTCTCGATCGGGTCCCGAAGTAAGCGTCGCAGGGCCAATCGCCCCAATGCCGAAACGATCACGGATAGCGTCAACGGCAAGATTTGCGTCTTCCCAGGAGCCGACTTCGAGCTCGTCGAGGCTGAGTTGCCGCGAAGCACCTGCAGCAAGACCACTGACGCTGACTCCGATTAAGCGCACCCCCGCGCTTGGGTCGATTTTCGCCAGCAGCGCTTTAGTTTCCTGAACGATGATCTGGGCCGAGTCGGTCGCGCCACCAAGGGTGATGGATCGGGTAACGGTTTGGAAGTCATGGAATCGAATTTTCAAGGTGATGGTTCGACCGGCCACGCCACCCGAGCGGAGCCGACTCGCAACCGAATCGCTCAATCGAACCAATTCTCGTTCGAGCGTCGCATGCTGGTGGTGATCAACCGAAAAGGTTTCCTCATGCCCAACCGACTTCATGTGCTTATTCGGTTGAACTTCTCGCTCGTCGATACCGTTAGCCAATGCATGTAAATGCTGACCAGACGATTTGCCCAGTGCGGTGATGAGCACGCTCGGCGGCATTGCCGCGAGTTGACCGATCGTTCCGATCCCCAAACGTTGGAGTCGACCGAGCGTCACGGGCCCGACTCCCCAAAGCGCGTTAACCGGCAGCGGATGCAAAAATGCCAACAGCTCGTCGTCGCCCACCACCTTGATACCAATTCCAGGAATTGGCCCGCCGACCGAGGCACGAGGTTTCGCAAACTCAGATGCAAGTTTCGCGACGAACTTCGAAGGAGCGATGCCAACCGAACACTGCAATCCTTCTTCGTCGAGTACCCGACTTCGGATAGTCGTCGCAATGTCAACTGATGATCCATGGAGACGCCGAACCGGACGGACATCAAGAAAGGCCTCATCGAGCGATATTGGTTCAACCAACGGGGTGAACGATCGAAAGATTGACATAACTCGAGCGCTTACTTCGCCATAACGAGCATGCCGACCGTCGAGAAAAACAGCATGCGGACAAAGGCGTCGAGCTTGCACTGATGACATCGCAGAAAACACGCCATAAGCGCGCGCTTCGTAGGACGCTGCGGCGACGACGCCACGCCCACCGGCACTTCCGACGACAACGGGCTGGCCCCGCAATTCCGGCCGGTCAAGCAGTTCTACCGACACGAAAAATGCGTCCATATCGATATGTAACATTCCCGGCCCAGTTGCGGGCGACACCGATTCGCGACTTTGCTCGACGCTCACCGACGCGTTACCGCGTAATTTGCCGCGTCGCTGCCAGCAACGTGATAAGCGAACGAACGGCTGCCGTCCCACTGATCAGAAATCCATGCTCCGAGCGGTTCGTGTACCCACCGGTGTCCATCGGCGAGTCGCGCTCCACACTGATCGAGTTCGACAAATGCTGCGTCGACAACAATGCCATCGGGATCATCAACGAGTAGTTCCCCCGACCACGCGACCGCGCGAAATGCCTCGACTCGCAAATGCCAACCAAGATCAGGTGCAACGACATCAATGTCGTAAATGCGCTCGGACCACTCCGCTACGACTAAGCCGGTTTCCTCAAACACTTCGCGTGCGAGCCCGTCATGTACCGATTCGCCGTCATCGATCACGCCACCTGGGGGCGACCAATCTGTTGTTCCATTGCGCCGACGATTGTGAACGAGGAGCAGACCACCGGGTCCCTCAAGCACTGCGCCAGCGACTAGCCAATCACGCATCACCGTAGTGTGCCCGACTTCTGTACCCGAAGGGCGCCGTTTCGTGAATCAGGGAGTAGCGGTAACCGGTGCCGCCACATCAGGGCGATTGACTTGGTTCACGTTTCCTGACGCATCTCGGGTCGCTACTTGCGCATCGCCAACTGCAGCTACGTTCGGAGCGATCTGAGCACCATTGAGACCCTCACCGGCGATGACCACCGGTCCAGCCGAGCCATCAGGAGCGCGGGTAACGGTCAAAGGCTGACCGATTTCGACCGTGTCGGTCACAATGACGGCACCATTCGCTGGATCTGACGGTTTGACATTGCCGGCCGGCGAAAAAATCAGCGCACCAGCAACGGTCAGCGCAACCAAGACTCCGGCGGCAGGAAGAAGGACACGGCCCCGAAGGAGTTTCGATCGATGTTGGAGGTCAGCTGAAGGGTTGACCATCATCTCTTCGAGACGCTCAGTCACCTCAGGTACTGCGAGGGCTAGCGCTTGGGCTAATACGTCAAGGTCGCGATCTCGAAGCGGCACACGGGTACCCGGCGTTGTTGATCGCATCGTATAAACGAGCGCGAGATAACTTGCCAACACTTCGTCTGCCGTCGGCGTCGTACCGGCGAGTGGCTGGGTATGCCCCGCCGTGACCAACTCCAACCGATCAAGATCAACCTTGAGATCGGTGCGTCCTGGCACCAATTCTTCGGGATCGACTCGGTACAACTCGACAACTGCCGCGATATCGGTTTCAGTGAGTTCGTGGTTGCCGGCCTCAATGTCGGTCAGCTCCGCGAGGTCAAACCGATCGCTCGACAATGCCATATCGGCAAGGGTGCGCCCATCGCGGTCTCGAGCATTCCGGAGGAGCGCACCGAGGCGCCACGTGGGGATGAGGGAAAGCGTAGTGGCGGTCACGCTCTGTAGTATGCCCGACGCAGCACGTAATACACATAGGCCATCGGTCCTTTTTTTCTAACCAAGCAAATACGGGCCGAAATCAGTTAATTTGGCCGACTTGTTGGCCCTACATCACGACTGGTTGGGCGCCGCGATCCCCTATGGAGTAAGCGATCGCGTATCCCCCACCAGGTGACCATGCCGAGCGCTTCGAACACGATAAAAGAGCTCATTTTTGACGAGCCCCGCTGCCGGCTGCCAAAAGTGATCGGAACCTCAACGATTCGACCGTCGTTATTGGCCACGGCGTAGGCCATTTCGATCTGAAATCCATAGCCATCGGCCTTGACCGCATCAAGGTCAATACGAGTGAGCGCGGTTGCTGCATAGGCCCGAAAGCCAGCAGTGAGGTCACGCACATGCAAGCCAAGGACCATTGCGCCGTAGATGTTGCCGCCCTGAGAAATAAGGCGTCGCGACCGTTTCCATCCGGGAACCGACCCGCCGGGCACATAGCGCGATCCGATTGCGAGGTCCGCGCCATCTTCTACCGCGTGAATCAATGCGGGAAGCATCGCCGGATCGTGTTGTAGATCAGAATCCATCTCGATCAGGATTTCGAAGCCCCGCTCGAGTCCCCATTGGAAACCAGCGCGATAGGCAGATCCAAGGCCCGATTTTTCACGGCGCCGCAATACGTCGACACCGCCATTGTTGGAGCCCCACTGCTCGGCAAGATCAGCGGTTCCATCGGGGCTGCCATCGTCGACCACCAACACCGCGACCGCAGGCACGTGTTTTCGAACCAAGTCGAGGATGATCAAAATGTTTTCCGCCTCGTTAAACGTCGGCAGGATCACCAGGGGCTTCACGGACCTTTACTGTAGATGCCCCAGCTCGCACGTTTGGGACGCACCGCAATTGTGCACGCTCACTCTCGTTGTGCCCATAGCATGGGCGGCGATGAGCACCGACCCGACCGAACCTGCCACCTCCCATCCGGTCAATACCACCCCCACGGCACTGCCGTCACTGACGGCTCGCATCCTCGGATTCTTTGCCATCGTCATTTCCGGGGTGATCGGTGCGTTCATCGGCTACGGATTCACCGATCTACAAAACCCGAGCGGATCGACAACGGCCAATGCTATCGGTGCGTTGATCGGCGCAACTATCGGCGCCGGCGGGGTCGCAGTCGTCGTCGTGCTGGCATTGCGGGCCATGGGCGAATGGCAATCACTGCCGCGAAAAGCAATCGAGCCAAAGCGGGCCGCAACCCCCGCGGCGCAGCGCCCGCGAGTTCGTTAAATCCGCTCAGGCTGAACCAAAGCGGAGCACCCGAAACGCTTCCGCGTAGGCAAGACCTGCGTCGCTTCCAGCCGATGCCGCTCGCCTTCGCACGACGTCACCAACGAGTTCAGCTTCATCGCCGACTTGCGTCCGATGGCAACACAGTGCGTCGACCTTGCGGTCAACGGTGGTCCCGATGTCTTCGATTGTGTCTGGCTCTAGCGTGCCAGAAAGATAAATCGTCGACACTTGGTGCGCCGGCCCTGCATCAGGAAAATAGCGGGGACTTGATGCGGCCGGCGCGCAGGCATCAAGCACTGCGAAACCTACGTTGCGGTGATCGTGATGATTGACATAACGACTGCCGAAGAACACTGCGGTTGGATCACATGAGACGACGACGTCTGGCCTCAATTCGCGAATTCGGCGAACGAGTTCCTCGCGTAATGCAAGGGTGTTTTCGACTTCGCCATCAGCGAGTCCCAAATTGTCGTGACTAGCCAGACCCATGACTAGGGCCGCGGCGTCAGCTTCAGCGGCTCGGTTTCGCACTAAATCGGCTGCATCAGAACCATCAGCGATTGAGCCCTTATCTCCCTGAGCACATACCACGAGGTGGACCGCGGCGCCTTCATCAACCCAGCGGGCCAGCGTTCCTGCACACGACACTTCAGGGTCGTCAGGATGGGCATAGATAGCCAAGACACACATCGGATGATTGAAATCGTCAACGGGCACACCGCCAACCTAACAAGCGGTAATGATGGCAACGATGAACTCCGCCCCGCCGCCGCGTCGACCGACCAGACACAACGGGGGCGTTGAAGTAGATCACTCCCGTTGGAATCAGTTGGCCGACATCGCCCAAATCGTTGCCATTCGCGCGGCCGATCTACTCGACAGTGGTCTCGAACGGGATGATCTGGTGTTCGAAACAAAGTCCAGCGCCACCGACATGGTCTCGCAGATGGATCGCATGACCGAGCAACTCATCGTTGACCACTTACTGGCCGTCAGGCCAGCCGACGGCATACTGGGCGAAGAGGGCGGCGAACACCACGGGCAAAGCAACGTCCGGTGGGTGATTGATCCTCTCGACGGAACGACCAATTATCGCTACCGCCACCCTGGTTACTCGGTATCCATCGCCGCGGAAGAATCGGGTCGCGTCGTCGCTGGAGTCATCATCGATGCCACGAGCCGGGAGTGCTTCCGCGCCGTGTTAGGTGAAGGCGCAACCCGAGATGGACTCCCCATTCACGCCTCAAACGAAACCGTCTTGGCGCACGCACTTGTTGCGACCGGGTTCAATTACGACCCACAGCTCCGCGCCCACCAAGCACGGGTTCTCGCCAAGGTCATGAGCGATATTCGCGATATTCGGCGAAGCGGTTCTGCTGCACTTGACCTGTGTGCCGTTGCGTGCGGCCGGGTCGATGCCTTCTATGAATTGGGTCTCGCCCCCTGGGATTTCGCCGCGGGGAGCCTCATTGCGAGTGAAGCAGGCGCCGAGGTCACAGACTTGTCCGGCGATGACCTATCGACAACCCTCACCGATTCCAAGCGCGTCGTTTTTGCTGCCGCTCCGGAAATCGCCGCACCGCTCAGGTCACTTCTGCATGCCGCTAGTGCCGACGAAACGAACCATCTGTCCGCTTGACCCTGAAATCGGGCACCATGGTGGCGTGGGTACTCGCATACTGGCCGTCGAAGACGACGAACGAATCCGAACTGCAGTGAAGATGGCGCTCGAGGATGAGGGTTGGACCGTTGCCGAAGCCGAAAATGGCGAAGACGCACTCGAACAATTCAATCGCCAGCCAGCTGACGTTGTCCTTATCGACATCATGTTGCCCGGTATGGATGGTTTCGAAGTATGTCGATCGATTCGTCGCCAAAGCGATGTCCCTATTGTCATGGTGACCGCCCGAGCCGATACTCACGACGTCGTAGCAGGACTTGAAGCCGGAGCCGACGACTACCTCACAAAACCTTTTGCTCCGAAAGAACTCTCCGCACGGATTCGGGCATTGCTTCGTCGAGCACGCACCACTGATCCAGCGATCGCCCACCTCAAATTTGGTGATCTTGAAATCATTCCCGAAGAAGGAATGGTCTTGCGGGACGGCAGCGAAGTGCACCTCACGAAAACCGAGTTCCGCCTTCTCGTTGAACTGGCTTCGGGACCCGGCAAGGTCTTTAGCCGCGAGGTACTCCTCGAACGGGTGTGGGGCTACGGTTATTTCGGCGATGGCCGGTTGGTCGACGTTCATGTTCGTCGACTTCGTACAAAGATCGAAACCGACCCCGCCAATCCCCGCCATGTCGTGACCGTGCGAGGATTGGGCTACAAGCTCCTGGTCTGACTGGGAGCGACATATCCAGGTCGACTCGACACGCACGAGGAAAACGTTGCGCCTTAGGCGAAATCCACCACGACGGAGACTTGGTCTGCGCACCAGACTCACCGTGACCTATGCCCTCGGCGCGGCCCTGCTTTCGATATTTCTCGCCGTCACGACTTACGGAATTACTCGGGCCAATTTGCTGCAACAACGTGAAGACACCGCGGTGGCACGCGCATTTGCTAACGCGGTACTTGTTCGAGGCGGTCTCGACCCAAGTACTGAAAGCATGGAAAGTTTGCTTGACTCGCTTCCCACCCCCGAGGGTGCACAGCCGATTATCTACTTCAATGGCAAGTGGAATACGAAAAGCGCACTCGGCTTTTCAAAAGACGCATTGCCGCAGTCGCTGCGCGACGAAGTTGCGGCTGGGATTGCTGCCCACATGACGTTTGACTACGCCGGCGATCCGTACATCGCCGTCGGAGTTCCCATCCCCGCGATACATGCTTCGTACTTCGAGGGAGTTTCCCTCCACGAAGCCCAACGTACGCTCGACAACCTTGCACTCACCTTGCTCGGCGCAGCGTTCTTTGCCACCTGTGCAGGTGGATTGCTGGGCTGGTGGGCGGCGCGGAGGGCCTTGGCTCCGCTCATGGACGTAGGAACTGCTGCTGAAGCAATCGCCGGCGGTCATCTCGACACGCGCCTCAAGGTTGGTGAAGACCCCGATTTGGACGTCTTGGCCATTCCGTTCAATCACATGGCCCAAGCCCTTGAGGACCGCGTCAACCGGGATGCGCGATTCGCGTCTGAGGTCAGTCACGAGTTGCGATCGCCGTTGATGACCTTGGCCGCATCAGTAGAAGTGCTTGAAAACAGTCGCGACGAAATCCCCGAGCGGGCGCAAACCGCGCTCGACTTGTTGTCAGCCGATGTCGACCGATTCCAACAACTGGTCGAGGACCTGCTCGAGATCTCGCGCTTTGATGCCGGCGCGATCAAACTGCATTTCGAGGAAGTGCTCGTCGCTGAAATGGTCGCTCAGGCCGTCAGCATGCTCGGTGGAGCAGGGCTACCAGTGCTCTACGATGACGAGGTCAATACCGTTGTAGTCCGAGTCGATAAACGTCGCTTTGCACGCGTCGTCGCGAACTTGCTCGACAACGCTGAGAAATACGCTGGTGGATCAACCGACGTGACCATTGATCTTGTCGATGACGTTGTACAAATCGGGATCGAAGACAAGGGGAACGGAGTCGTCGAGGCTGAACGCGAAGTCATCTTCGATCGGTTCTCGCGCGGCAGTGAAGGTGGAAACCGATCCAGTGATAGCGGAGTCGGACTTGGGCTCGCTCTCGTTGACGAACACATGCGACTGCACGGTGGTCGCGTGTGGGTCGAACCGCGACGCGATGGCGAGCCCGGGGCTCGATTCGTCGTTGAGCTCCCGATCGTCGAGATCCCTCCCCACGACGCGACCGACGATTTCGACTCTGCTCTCGAAACCCCCGACACCGTTGTCGAACCAGATGAACTGCTCGCGCCATGACCGTTCGGCGCAATCCGACATCGGCGGTCGCGACATTGATCGGATTGGCCATTGCAATCATTGTCAGCGCCTGCGGCATCCCGACTGACGGCCAAGCGCGAGCCATTGATCGCCAAGCCTTGCCCTCCGGATTGATCGCGACGCCCACAACGGTCGCTTCTTCCGGACTGAGCACGCTCGATATTCCAGTCAGCCTGTATCTCGTTGGTGCCTCGTATCGAGACGGCGGGAATCTGGTTGAAGTGCCGAGCAAAATTGGAGATGTCGTCGATGGTGCCGACCTGCCCCGCCGAGTGATCGAGCAACTCATCAGCCAAGAGCCCCAGGACCGCAACGGTTCCAACCTTACCAATGCGATTCCATCGAGTGTGCAGTTACTGAATGCATCGCTTGATAGCGATGTGCTCACCGTCGACTTATCCAACCTTGGGACCATTGAGCTAACGCGGCAACGCCTCGCTGCCGCTCAAATCGTCTTTACCGCCACCAACCTGCCCGGGATCAACAGCGTTCGGTTCTTCATTGATGGGCAAGCAAGTGCTGTTCCCCTAGCGTCGGGATCGTCGACGCTGGGCCAAGCGATCACGCGCGACGACTACCAGGGTCTGCTCACCGGCAACTGATGCCCGCACGGGTTACCCGCCGAAAAAAACTTCGGCTACGCCATGGAACAACGCCGGGTCGACGAGTTTCGGTTGCCCGACTCCGTCGGCAAGCGGAACCCTAACGATTGCATTGGATTGCAACGCCATCATCGTTCCAAATGCCCCGTCGTGGACCGCGTCGATCGCGGCAATCCCAAATCGGGTTGCTAAAACCCGGTCAAATGCCGTAGGCGTTCCGCCTCGCTGCACGTGACCGAGAATCGTCATGCGCGTTTCATATCCAGTTTGAGCCTCAATTTGATCAGCCAGCCATTGACCGATCCCACCCAAACGCTCGTGCCCAAATCCGTCAAGGGTGTTTGACACCGTCGAAACAGGTCCTTCTTGCGCAGTCGCACCTTCGGCGACAACAACAATTGAGGCAAAGTTCCCGAGTTCGTGCCGGCGAGTCAGTGCTTCGCACACTTTGGCGATGTCGAAAGGTTCCTCGGGGATCAGAATCATCGTCGCCCCACCCGCGATACCTGCCCAGACCGCAATGTGGCCAGCATGACGACCCATCACTTCACACACCATCACTCGATGGTGAGATTCGGCAGTGGTGTGTAGCCGGTCGATTGCGTCGGTAGCGATCTGCACTGCAGTGTCGAACCCAAAGGTCATTTCGGTCGCGCTCAGGTCATTATCGATCGTCTTCGGGATCCCAACAACTGGCAGACCGAGACCGGCGAGCCGATCGGCTACGCCGAGCGTGTCATCGCCACCTATGGCAATGAGCGCGTCGATATCGAGTCGCGTCAACGATGCTCGGCACATTTCGACTCCGCCGTCGATGTTGAATGGGTTTGTTCGAGACGAACCGAGAACTGTGCCGCCTCGCGGCAACATCCCCCGCATAGTTTCGATCGTCATCGGCATGGTCGAGCCATCGATGACCCCTCGCCACCCATCCAAGAATCCCACGAGTTCGTCGCCGAAGGTCTGCTCTCCCTTGCGGACAATTGCCCGCATAACCGCGTTGAGCCCCGGGCAATCTCCGCCTCCAGTCAGCATCGCCACCCGCATGGTCCTCACCGCTCCTTGGTAACTTAAGACCGCTGGCTCACCCTAGCGAGCCGAACCGCCTATCCTGCGCGGCCATGGCTGTAGTTATCGCAATCGATGCAGGTACGACTGGTGTTCGCGCCATGGCGTTCGATACCGATGGCACGATTGTCAGTTCGTCCTATTCGGAGTTCCCGCAGTATTTTCCGCAACCGGGTTGGGTCGAACATGATGCCAACGAGATCTGGCATGCAGTCGAGACGATGTTGGTCACAGTTACTCGTGAACTCGATGTGCTTGGCCAAACCGTTGCGGCAATTGGGATCACTGATCAACGCGAGACAACAGTGATTTGGAACCGGGCGACCGGCCAGCCGGTTCAACCCGCGATCGTCTGGCAGGATCGGCGCACCGCCGCGTTTTGCGACCAACTGCAAGCTGAAGGCAACCTTCCCCTAGTTCGTGAAACCACCGGTTTAGTTCTCGACCCGTACTTCTCAGCTTCGAAACTTGCATGGATGTTCACCGCTGGCGAGATAAAACCCGGAGCTGATTTAGCGTTCGGGACTATTGACTCGTGGTTGCTGTGGAATCTCACTGGCGGTACTGAATCGGCCGGCGCGGTGCACGCAACCGACGTCTCGAACGCGAGCCGCACGTTGTTGTTCGACATCCGCAATCGCCGTTGGTCTCCGCAGTTATGTGAACTGTTCGGAGTCCCACTTGCCATGCTGCCCGAGGTCAAACCATCGAGCGGCCGCTTTGGGATTACTGCGAAAAACACCGCAGGGATCGGCGGTGGTGTGCCAATCAGTGGCATCGCCGGAGATCAGCAAGCCGCGCTGTTTGGCCAAGCATGTTTTGAACCCGGCATGACGAAGAATTCCTACGGGACTGGCTCATTTGTCCTGATGAATGTTGGCGAGGTCTGTCCAGACCCCGTTGATGGCTTGCTCACGACGATCGCCTGGACGCTGCCCGGAGAAACTCTCGGCGGCTCGCCCGGCTCGCCTGAGGTAACCCACTATGCGCTTGAGGGTGCAATTTTTGTCACTGGCGCG
>Ga0194055_10000285_pt1 | contig 39950 bp, 39 predicted proteins | sample SepL449m_MetaG_FD_155482 | JGI IMG/M metagenome (GOLD analysis project Ga0194055, IMG submission 155482) | Anoxic zone freshwater microbial communities from boreal shield lake in IISD Experimental Lakes Area, Ontario, Canada - Sep2016-L442-9m | ecosystem: Environmental > Aquatic > Freshwater >... | reverse complement strand
TCTCACCACCATGAAAATGGCCAAGCGCAGTGTTGGCCGAAAGGTTGCTGCACTCCGCAAATATTTTGCGTGGCTAGTGCGCGATCACAAAATAGAGATCGATCCAACCGCTGGCGTTCGCACTCCAACTGACACCGGGCGGCTTCCAAAGGTGCTCACGAACGAACAGCTGAATGCACTTCTGCATGCAACAAATGACGAAGACCCAGACTGGAAGAAGGCGCGCGACACGGCGATTATCGAATTGCTGTACGGCAGCGGATTGCGTGTAAGCGAATTGTGTTCACTCGACGTGGACAGCGTGAATGTGAAACAACAGGCAGTCATCGTGACGGGTAAGGGCAATAAGCAACGACGAGTTCCGGTAAGCGAACCTTCGCTTGTTGCGCTCACATCATGGGCGCTACTGCGGCCGGAAGTTTCGGCAGATTCATCTGAAGTAGCGCTATTCGTCAATAGTCGCGGTGGTCGGCTTGGCACGCGAGATGTGCGCCGCGTTATTGATGCGCGTTCACTTGCCCCCACGCACCCTCACGCGCTCCGCCACACGTTTGCAACGCACTTGCTCGATAACGGAGCCGACTTGCGGGCGGTTCAAGAGTTGTTGGGGCATAGCGATGTAGCAACGACTCAGCGTTATACGCATGTGAGCAAAGAGCGATTGAAGTCGGCCTACGGGGTATCTCATCCGCGGGCATAATTACAGGACATGAATGCTCTGCCCGTTCGCCTGACAATTGAGGATGCTTGGCAGCAATGGCACGACGGCAAAGACCCAATTGCACGTGAATGGTTAGTTGTTCACTACGCCTCACTGATCAAGTTCGTTGCCGGTCGACTTGCAGCCGGTTTGCCCAAACGTGTGGACACGGGAGATTTAGTTTCTGCTGGAGTGTTCGGATTGATGAATGCCATTGATCGGTACGACCCATCGCAGGGAGCAAAGTTTGAAACGTATGCGATTCCTCGCATACGAGGAGCAATTCTTGACAGCCTGCGCGCACTCGACTGGGTTCCACGTAGCGTGCGTTCGAAGGCACGATCAGTGGAACAAGCGATGTCCACGCTTGAACATGAATTAGGTCGTTCTCCGTCTGAAGAAGAAATTGCGGTGAAGTTAGAAATCTCCGATACCGATTTTCAAAAATGGTTGTCCGACATTGCTGCTGGTTCGGTGGGTCCGCTAGATCACGTGGTTGCCGATAACACGGCCACAGCCACACATTCAGATATGCATCGTGCAACCAGTCCAGACGCAGTCGTTGAAGCAGACGAAACGCGCAGAATAATGCGCCAAGAAATGAAGAAGCTTCCAGAAAAAGAACGAACAGTTCTTGTGTTGTATTACGAAGAGAATCTCACGCTTGCCGAAATTGGTGATGTGCTCGGTGTAACCGAGAGCAGAGTGTCGCAGATTCATACGAAGGCGGTGTTGCAATTGCGCTCACGTCTTCGTGCTGCCGAAATTGATTGAGTTCATTACGGCGCTGTGTGCGCTGATGTTGCCGACGCAATTTGCTGTTGCAGATTCGTTTCGTGCTCCGACGTGCACATGGTGTGCTGGTAATCGCGGGATCGAATACGTCACCCCGCCACATGCCCCGGTGTATTCGGCAGCCAGTGGCGAAATCACCTTTGTGGGGTCTGTGGCGGGAGTGAACTATGTGGTGGTGCGCGATCCGCACAACGTGTTGGTCACCCACGGCCGGCTTGAAAGCGTCGCGGTAAAGGCAGGAGACCGCGTAACTTCGGGCTTTCGTATTGGGTCATCAAGCGGAGGCCTGTACATCGGGGTCCGCTATTTGGGTGCATATCTCGACCCAACAACGTGTGCCCCTTCAACAAACAACCCAAGTGGGCTAAGGCCCAGAGCCGTTTTAGTGCCGATACACTCACACGGGCCGTAAAACCGCGGTGCAGTACTAAATACACATACTTGAGTTCCACCCTGTGGTCGTGAAAGCGCCGGGGCTCAGGTTTCCTAACCACAGGAGAGGAGAAAGTCATGGCAATCGTCAGCATGCGCCAAATGCTTGAAGCAGGCGTGCACTTCGGACACCAAACCCATCGTTGGAACCCGCGAATGAAGCGATTCATTTTCGGTGAGCGCAATGGTATTTACATCATCGATCTTGAGCAGACGCTCGATCGCGTAGACACGTCATACAAGTTTGTTCGCGACATGGTTGCAAACGGCGGAAGCATCTTGTTCATCGGAACCAAGAAGCAAGCACAAGATCCAATCAAGTTCTTCGCTGACAAGTGCGGCATGCCGTACATCAACGAGCGTTGGTTGGGCGGAATGCTCACCAACTTCGACACCATTTCAAAGCGTGTTCAGAAGATGCAGGACTACGAGCGCATGCGCGACACCGGCGAGTTCGAGCTCATGCCGAAGAAGGAAGCTCTTCTTATCTCGCGTGAACTTGAGAAGTTGCAGAAGAACCTTTCAGGTATTCGCAACATGGCACGTCGCCCAACGGCAGTGTTCATCATTGACACCGTGAAGGAAAGCATTGCAGTTACCGAAGCGAACAAGCTTGGTATTCCTGTTATTGCGGTTGTGGACACCAACGTGAACCCAGACCTCATCACCTTCCCAATTCCTGGTAACGACGACGCAATTCGTGCAAACGAATTGATGTCACGCGTGATCTGCGAAGCAGTTATTGAAGGTCGCTTCATTGCAGAAAAGACTTCTGGTCGTTCATCGGCACCTGCCGCTGCACCAGCTCCACGCAGTGCAGATGAGCAAGCAGCATTCGAAGCACAGCAAGATGCCGCTCGTAAGTCAGCAGCAGAAGCACAGGCTCAGCGCGATGCACGTGTTGCATCAGCAACCGAAACAAAAGTCGAAGGCTGATCATGTCGTTTACCGCTAAAGACGTTGCATCACTGCGCGCCACAACAGGTGCAGGAATGATGGATTGCAAGAAGGCGCTTGAAGAAAACGGTGGAGACATCGAAGCGTCAAAGCAATGGTTGCGTGAAAAGGGCCTTGCAGCAAGTGCAAAGCGTGACGATCGCGAGAGCGCGCAAGGCGTTGTGGCTGTAAAAGTCACAGGCAATGTTGCCGCAATCGTGAAACTCAAATGCGAAACCGACTTCGTTGCTGGAAGCGATCAGTTCATCGCAGAAGCCGAAACTCTGGTCGATTTGGTCATTGCCAAGGGCGAAGCAGCAGTGAGCGAACGCAATCAGCAACTTGAAGACCTCAAGATATTGCTCAAGGAAAAGATCGACCTCGGAGACGTAGTTCGTTTCGAAGCAGCTTCGGGCAATGTTCTTGACATGTACTCACATATTCAAGGTGGTCGCGGTGTAAACGGCGTCATTGTGGAAATGTCTGGTGCAACACAAGAACTCGCTCACGACATTGCAGTGCACATTGCATTTGCTCGTCCGAAGTACTTGAAGAAGGACGATGTTCCAGCAGACGTCATTGCCGCCGAGCGCGCAACCCTTGAAACGGTTACCCGCAACGAAGGCAAGCCAGAAGCCGCAATCGCCAAAATCGTGGACGGCCGAGTGCAAGGGTTCTTTAAGGACATTGCATTGCTCGAACAGCCGTACGCAAAGGACGATAAGCAGTCCGTTGCTCAGGTCATTGGCAAGTCCACCATCGTGCGTTATTCGCAGGTTGAGATCGGATAGTTGTAGATTTCGTACATGGCTGCACACCAAAAGGCTCGTTGGAATCGAATTGTTCTTAAGCTTTCAGGTGAGGCATTAGCCGAAAAATCTGGGTTCGGTCTCGACACTGATGTGTTGCATCAAGTTGCGACCGAACTGTACGAAACCAAACAAGAACTCGGCGTCGACATTGCCGTAGTCGTTGGTGGCGGAAACTTCTGGCGCGGACTCAAAGGCGCTGGCCAAGGAATGGACCAAGCACAAGCCGACTACATGGGAATGTTGGCAACTGTCATGAACGGTCTTGCTTTTCAAGACGCACTCGAGCGTGTTGGACAACAATCACGCGTGATGTCAGCTGTTGAAATGCCAAAAGTCGCCGAGCCATACATCCGTCGCCGAGCAGAGCGACACATGGAAAAGGGGCGCATTGTCATTTTGGCTGGTGGAACTGGCAACCCGTTCTTCACCACCGATACTGCAGCTGCGTTGCGTGCAGCAGAAATTTCCGCGCAAGTAATTTTGAAGGGCACTCACTCCGGAGTTGATGGCGTGTACACAGCCGATCCAAAAATTGATAAGACGGCCACGAAGTATTCGCATATCTCGTATCTCGAAGTCATTAATAAGGGTCTAAAAGTCATGGACAGCACGGCTATTACGTTCTGTCGTGACAACAACTTGCCAATCGTGGTATTCAACCTGTTGCAGCGTGGGAACGTGAAGTCCATACTCCTGGGTGAAGAAATAGGTACGCTGGTCGAGTGATTGAAGAGACGTTGCTGGACGCCATGGACAAAATGGCAAGAGCCTGCGATCATGTCCAGTCTCAGTTTTTAGGCGTCCGCACGGGTCGAGCAAACGCCTCGCTTGTTGAGCGCATTCCTGTGGAGTACTACGGGGCAACCGTTCCGTTGCAGCAACTCGCCACCTTTCAGGTGCCTGAAGCGCGGATGCTGATTATTAAGCCTCATGATCGCGGATCAATTGCTGCCATCGAAAAGGGCATTCAGTCCAGTGATCTTGGCGTTTCCCCGGGAAACGATGGCGTGGTCATTCGTTTGTCGTTTCCCATGCTGACAGAAGAGCGTCGCAAGGAATACGTAAAGGTTGTGAAAAACATGGCCGAAGATGGTCGCATCGCATTGCGCAACGTTCGCCGCGATGCTCGCAAAGTTCTTGAGACGTCAGAAAAAGATGGCGACATCTCTAAAGATGACCTTGAGCGAGCAGAAAAAGAACTCGACAAGTTGACACAAGATCACGTTGAACAAATTGAAAAAGCATTTGCTCGTAAGGAACAAGAACTACTCGAAGTGTAAGGAGATCACTCATGGCTGATGACAATTACGGAAGCGACAACACGAACGATCCAACGATTGACTTCGGTGACGAATTCGGCGTTGTGCGTTTTGGAAGCGACGACGACAGTGGTCCAGCACTTTCGTTCGGTGGCAATGAAACCGAGCAACTTCCACATTGGACAGAGCCTGCAACAGGTGAAATTCCACGATTCATGAAGCAGGACACCGATGCTGCTCGTCGTCCGGCTACAGACGTCGATGATGAAACAGGCGTATGGTCGGCATATAGCGAACCATCAACAGGTACACGTCGTCCGCCAGTAGATCTCACCGGTGGTTCACGTCGTTTTGAAACAACTACACCGCCTCCTGTCGAGCGTCCTCGCCGCGAGGGTCGCATCGTGATTGGAACTGATCCAACGGGAGAAACCCGTCGTCCGGTTCCACCACGCGATGCATCTGGTGCACAAACTCGTCCAACTCAAGTCACTCGTGCGGGTCGCCCTGCGCAAGGTGGTCGACCAGGCCAACGTCCAGTGAGCGGTCGACCAGGCGGAACGGGTGCAATGTCGCGTCCTCCAGTTGGCGGCCGTGACTTACCAACTGCAACCGCAGTAGGAGCGTTGTTGCTTGCTGCTTTTATTGGCGCATTGCTGCTTAGCCCGGCTGCAGTCATGATCATTGTGTTGGCTGCGATTGGCTTGGCTGCATTCGAATTCTTTACCCAAATTACGCAAGCTGGATATCGACCAATTTCTATTATTGGAATTGTTGGTTGCGTTGCAGCCCCAGCAGTTGCGTATTGGAAGGGCGACTCGGCAATACCGCTGGTACTGATGTTTGCTTTCGTTGCAACATCGTTGGTATTCGTCGGTGGCGACAGTGTCGAATCGGGACCAGTTCCAAACAGTTCGGCGACCATGATTGCGCTTGTATGGATTGGCCTGATGGGTTCGTATGCAGGACTCATCCTTCGTTGGTCAACACTTGGTGATGCATTCGCACATCGCGGAACCGACACGTTGTTCATCATTGTTGCCGGCGTTGTTGCGAACGACATCGCTGCTTACTTTGTTGGTACGGCAATTGGTCGTCAGCCATTGCGCGAATGGATCAGCCCGAAAAAATCTGTTGAAGGTGTCATCGGTGGAACCATCGGAACATTTGTAGTCGTGGTCTTGGTTGGAATGCAGAGCACAACGTGGAACTCGTTTGGTTCGTGGATTCTGTTGGCACTGGTCATCAGCGTGATGGCTCCACTCGGAGATCTCACCGAGTCCATGTTTAAGCGCAATCTTGACATTAAAGATTTTGGAACATTGTTGAGTGGACACGGCGGAGCGCTTGATCGCTTCGACAGCATGTTGTTCGTGCTGCCTGCTGTGTATTACCTCGGCATGGTTATCAAGCCTTGGGCATAACCCGAGTTGCAATTGCCGGTTCAACCGGCTCCATTGGTACACAAACGCTTGACTACATTGCGCAAAGCAACGGTCAGTTTGAAGTTGTTGGCTTAGGAGTTGGCACTTCCGCGCAGGCGGTAATTGCGCAAGCAAAGCAGTGGAAGCCAAAAGTTGTTGCTGTTGCCGATGAGGCTGCGCGTAAGGAAGTTGCGCAAGCCTTGCCGGGAGTCGAGGTGGTGTCCGACCAATCAGTGCTTGCTGAACTTGCCGATGTCGTGGTGAACGGTGTGGTTGGCTTTGCAGGACTATCGGTAACGATGTCGACGCTTCAGCTTGGAAAACGACTGGCATTAGCAAACAAGGAAAGTCTGATTGCCGCTGGTCCAGTTGTGCAACCGTTGCGCAAAATTGCCGGAGCAGACATCGTTCCTGTTGATAGCGAACATTGCGCCATTCATCAGTGTCTTCGAAGCTCAGCTGATAGTGGCAGGGAAGTGCATCGGTTGTTGCTTACGGCCAGCGGTGGACCATTCCGAGGTCGTTCACGTGATTCGCTTGCAAACGTGACTGTCGAGGAAGCGTTACAGCATCCAACATGGTCAATGGGGCCAAAGATCACGGTCGATTCATCGACGCTGATGAACAAAGGCCTTGAGGTCATCGAAGCCCACGAACTTTTTGGAACCGGTTTCGACCAGATCGACGTTGTTGTTCACCCACAGTCGGTGGTGCATTCAATGGTCGAATTCAGTGATGGCGCAGTCATTGCACAATTGTCTATGCCCGATATGCGATTGCCAATCGCCTATGCATTGAGCTACCCGCAACGTGCCACTGTGCCGTTTGGCTCAATTGATTGGTCAAAGCTTGCACGACTTGATTTCGAGGTTCCTGACACGCAGACTTTTACTTGTCTCAACCTGGCTTACGAAGCAGGACGCACCGGTGGAACTGCTCCGGCTTGGTTGAGCGCAGCAAATGAAGTTGCAGTGGAGGCTTTTCTGAACGGACAAATTACATGGGCGAGAATTCCTGAAGTGATTGATGCGACACTGCAGCAACACGATGGACTCGTGCCAACAATTGTCGAAGATATTTTGCATGCCGACGCGTTGGCGAGACGGTTTGCTATGCAAGTGTTAGCTGCATGAGCAATGTGTATCGCAGGTTTCGCGATCAAATAGCGGCTGGTGGCGATACTCAAGACCTCGTTGAAGAATCGTCCAATCGAAATGGCGCTGTTTCGCTGCTCGCTGTTCTTGCACTTGTTGTGTGGTTGGCAATGCGCAACCCGTGGACTCTGGTGTTTGTAGTCGGCTTACTCATCTCCATTTTCTTACACGAGTTTGGTCATTACTGGACGGCTCGGAAAACAGGAATGAAGGTGACTCAGTTCTATATGGGTTTCGGTCCGCGGTTATGGAGTAAACAACGCGGCGAGCTTGAATTTGGAATTCGCGCAATTCCTCTTGGGGCCTTTGTGCGCATTGTCGGTATGAGCAATTTGGATGACTGCGATCCTGCCGATGAAGAACGTTCATATCGTTCGAAGTCGTATCCGCGCAGGCTGCTTGTGATTACTGCGGGTTCACTCATGCATATGGCAATTGCGCTGCTGCTGTTTGTCGGCGTGTACTCAATAGCAGGACGCTTAGGCGAAACGGGAAGTGTGCGCATTGTCTATTCTCCAGCAGCTGGATCGCCTGCAGCAAATATTGGACTACGCGAAGGTGATGTAATTTCGTCAATTGATGGCAAGGCACTGAAGTCGCGTGATGATTTGGTTCTAGCAATAACCAGTCATGCGCCTGGCGAAGAAATTTCAGTTGGAATCATTCGTCAAGGTGTTCAGCAAATATTTACAACGAAGCTGACATCGAATCCGGTTGATGCAACGATTGGATATTTGGGTGTTGGTACTGAGTCAATGGATTATGTACAGCAGTCACTGCCAAGTGCGCTTGGGTATGCGGTTCGAGACGGAGCGCAAGCAATTGTTGGATCGGTGCAGGCACTGCCAAAAATATTTAATCCCGTGAACACCATCAACAGCATTCGCGCCACTGCCGCAAACCCGGCAACGCGTCCGAGCACCATTGTTGGCGCCAGCCAGGCAGGTGGAGAAGCTGGAAAGCGTGAAGGGCTAAAAGGCGTCTTAATGATGCTCGCCTTTGTAAATGTGTTCGTTGGTGTATTCAACATGTTCCCTTCGTTGCCATTCGATGGCGGGCACGCAGCTGTTGCTACCTATGAACGATTGCGCAGTCGCAAAGGCGTGCGGTATCGGGCCGATTTTGGCAAGATGATTCCGCTTGCGACAGCGGTTGTTGCATTGCTGATCATGATTACTTTTGCCGGCTTGTATCTAGACATCACGCAGCCCTTCGGGTAGTGGCACACTGGTAGTTATGAGTTTTGAGCGCCGCCAGACGAAGCAGATTCATGTAGGCAAGGTGGCTGTGGGTGGCGGAGCGCCGATCAGCATCCAGTCCATGACCATCACAAAAACGGCAGATGTTGAAGGAACCCTCCAACAGATTTATGCACTCGCTGCTGCAGGTTGCGACATTGTTCGTTGCACATGCAATGAGATCGAAGCTGCAGAGGGCTTGGCGCAAATTGTGCCGCGATCACCTGTTCCGATCATCGCCGACATTCATCATCAATACAAGATGGCTCTCGCCGCACTTGAAGCAGGCGTTCACGGGTTGCGTCTCAATCCGGGCAACATTCGTAAGCCAGAGCACATCAAAGCAGTGGCAATGGAAGCACGCGACCGCAATGTGCCAATTCGTATTGGCGTGAACGGCGGATCACTGGATCCTGCGCTGTATGAAAAGCATGGCGGATTAACAGCAGAAGCAATGGTTGAATCTGCGTTGCAAGAAATTGCGTATTTCCGAGAGGTTGATTTTGATCTCATCAAAATCTCCGTCAAGGCATCAAACGTGCCACTCATGGTCGAGGCGTATCGTCAGCTCAGTGAGGTAACTGACTACCCGTTGCACCTGGGTGTTACTGAGGCAGGCCCACTTCCGAATGGACTCATTAAAGCCACTGCGGGAATTTCCACGTTGTTACTTGAAGGCATTGGCGACACCATTCGCTACAGCCTTACTGCCGATCCGGTGGAAGAAGCTCGTGCTGGTCGACAATTGCTGGAGTCCCTTGGTTTGCGTGAGCGTAAGAACGTAGATCTCATTGCATGTCCAAGTTGTGGCCGCGCAGAAATTGATGTGATTGAAGTTGCCAATCGCGCCATGCGGGCATTTGAGGACAAAAAGATTCCATTGCAAATTGCGGTGATGGGTTGTGTAGTCAATGGTCCTGGCGAAGCACGCGAAGCCGACTTGGGTATTGCCGCAGGAAACAAGCGAGGTCATTTGTTCGTGAAGGGTCGCAACGTTGCTGTAGTACCTGAATCGGAAATGGTGGAAGCATTAGTCGACTGGGCCACGTTTATTCACGAACATGGCGCAGAAGCTGCCATCGCCAGAGTGGATACCGCACTTGCAGAACGCGAAGCGACAAAGGATCGCAATGCGTTGATGCAAGAAAAAGGTGATGACGCCAATCATTCCAATGAAAAGATTGTGGAAATTCGCAAGACAATTTCCGGTAACTAGTTATTTAGTGTGTTCCCCAAGTGCGGAACACTGTCGCTGTACCTGTGAGCACTGCCGATTCGCCATTTCGCAGTACCGCGGCCTGGCCCGCAGGCAGTTCTGATGTATTTCCCGAAGTGCACACCAAAATTTCAGAATCATGAGTTGCTCGCAATTCGTAAGATCCTGAAACTTCAATGCGCTGTGTCCCAAAACGTGGTGTTCCAACCGGGTATTGCCATGAGCCCACACCAACTTGTTCGGCTTCAATGAGTGGCGATGCGATGGGGTTCATATTGGCTACATGCAGAAATTCGTCGATATTGACATTCTTTTGAGTGAAGGCAGCGCGCACAACGTTGTCGGATGAAGCCATTACTTCGAACCCAGTTCCGCCTAAATATGCGTGCACATTTCCTGCACCTAAGTACAACGCTTGACCCGGTGATAAGCGCACGTGATGCATGAGCAGTGCAACGAGAATTCCGCCGTTACCTGGGTACATGGTGGCCAATCGGCCGGCCCATGCAGGCATATGTAACGGCAACTGATGAGGTCCGGTGGTAAGCGCCCATCGCACGCATTCTGCAAGCCCATCGTCGGCAAGGTGCGCGCCTAGTTCGGTCCATCCAAAGCGTTTGCACAGTTCAAGATTTTCTTCATCGCTGCGAAATCCGCAGATGGCTTCGAACGCTGAAATGGCAACAAGCAACTCAGGCTTTGCTGAAGCGTCGCGGTAAATGCGAAGCGGAGAGTCAAGTGAAATACCAATTTCATTTTCTTGTTGATACCCAGACTGCGCTTGTTCATCGGTTGGGTGTGTTTGCAGCGACAAAGGTTTTGCCGCTGCGATGATCTTGACAAGGAACGACAACTCGCCTGCGTAGTGCGAAAGAGCTTGATTACCTGTTGGGGTTTTTACTAGTGATGGCCCCGAGCGGTGTGTGCCAAACCACAGTTCGGCCCATGGTTTTGCGTCTGGCTCAACACCGAGAAACTCGGGAATCGTTTGTTGATCACCCCAGTCGTAATGTTGAACTACTCCACGGAGGAGTTGCATCGTGTTTACTTCCCGCGAGCCTGCGCGACCAACTGTGGGCCGACTTGCGCAATCGGAGTTTCAATAGCAGTTCCGGCAAAGCGGTCACGCACTTCGAGCGTGCCATTGGCAACGCCTCGACCTGCAACCACGATGTTGGGAACTCCAATGAGTTCTGCGTCTTTGAATTTCACACCAGGAGAGATGCCTTGACGATCGTCAAGTAACACCTTGAGGCCCGAACTTTCGAGCTCGGTCGCGAGCGATTCTGCAGCGGCGGTAATCGTCGCATCATCTTTGCCGGCTATCACAATGTGAACATCGAAAGGCGAAACTTCGAGTGGCCAGCGCAATCCGCTGTCGTCGTGCATGGCTTCTGCGATTGCGGCAACAGCGCGCGAAACACCAATGCCGTAACTGCCCATAGTGACCGTTTGTTGCTTACCGTTTTTGTCAAGCACCTGCAGACCAAGTGCCTCTGCATACTTTGGCCCAAGTTGAAACACGTGGCCAATTTCGATGCCGCGCTTGATAGTGAGTGCAGATCGACATGATGGGCACGTGTCGTCATCGCGAATTTCAGCTACGTCCAACGTTCCATCTGCGGTGAAGTCACGACCATTCACCAAGTTCATGGTGTGTTTGCCACGTAAGTCTGCGCCAGTTATCCATGCACTACCCACAGCGACTCGCGGGTCGAGCATGTAGCGAATGCCGGATGCATTGTTCGTGCCAAGCACGCCAGGCCCGATGTAACCCTTCACAAGTGCGGTGTTAGCTGCGAAATGTGTTTCATCAAATGCTTCAACTTCAGCAGGCGACACTTGTGCTTCAAGTCGTTTCAGGTCAACTTCGCGATCACCAGGAACGCCGATAGCCAATGCTTCAAGTCGACCATCAGGATGGCGCAAATTGACGACAACATTTTTCAATGTGTCGGCTGCAGTCCATTGGCGACCACTGAGTTGCAAGTCTTCGCGCGCGTTAAACAAGTCGACAAGTGTTTGAATCGTTGGCGTGTCGGGAGTGTCGACCACATTCGCAGCTTCAACTGACGATGCATCGATTGTGTCGGCGACTCCTACGCGCACTGCTTCGGTGTTAGCCGAGTAGTTACATGCGGTGCATTGCACAAATGTGTCTTCACCAATGTCGCAAGGAAACAAAAACTCTTCGGAAGCCGAGCCACCCATTGCGCCAGACATTGCCGACACTATGGCAAATGGCAAACCGAGACGTTCAAAAATGCGAATGTACGCGTTGCGATGCGCGTCATAGCTGCGCTGCAAACCTTCTTGGTCGAGGTCAAAGGAGTACGAGTCCTTCATTGAAAATTCTCGACCGCGTAGCAAACCGCCGCGCGGACGCGCTTCGTCGCGGAACTTGTTCTGAATTTGATACAACCACACCGGTAAGTCTTTGTAACTGGAATACAAATCCTTCACGAGCAACGTGAACATCTCTTCGTGCGTTGGGCCTAGCAGAAAGTCAACTTTGCGTCGGTCTTGGAGGCGGAACAAGTTATCGCCGTAGTCGGTCCAGCGTCCCGTTACTTCGTACGGCTCCTTTGGCAACATGGCGGGGAAGTTCACTTCCTGTGCGCCAATGGCATCCATCTCTTCGCGAATGACGCGGGCAACGTTTTGGAACACTCGAAAGCCAAGTGGGAGCCACGTGTACCCGCCGGGGGCCGCGCGACGGATGTATCCAGCGCGTACCAACAGGCGGTGACTTGGTACTTCGGCGTCTGCCGGATTGTCCCGCAAGGTGCGTACGAACAGGGTTGAGAGCCGTTGGACCACGTGCGAACCTTAGTTTACGGGGCTATAATTTTTGATGTCCTTTGAAAGTCAGTGACTGGAAGGCGTGGGTTTCGACCCACGCCCTTTGTTTTTTCTAGGGACGGTTTAGGCAGCGGTTTTGCCAACCTTGATGGAAATCGGGGGAGCGAAACCCTTGAGAGTAGGGAGAGGAGGTTGAACATGTCGATTACCCGTGGGAGCGCTCAGTCGAGCCCTGTTATCAATCGTGTTACCGCCCTCATCAACCCCATTGTCAATGACCTTGGTCTCGATTTGTATGACATTGAGTATTCGGGCGGAATCTTGCGCGTCGTTGTGGATACACAGCCAGGCGGCCCAGAAGGCGTCAGCCTCGACAACATTGCTCTCATCACGCGCTTAGTTTCGCGCGAGTTCGATCACAGCGATCCAATTCCTGGTCGCTACACACTCGAAGTGTCAAGTCCTGGTCTCGAGCGCACATTGCGCGAACCGCGCCACTTCCAGCGCGAAGTTGGTAAGTCTGTTGCTGTGCGTTTGGAGTCGCCACTGAATGGCGAACGTCGTGTGCAAGGCGATCTCATCGCTGCAACCGACGAAGGAATCACCGTTCGCGTGGCAGACAAAGAAATGACGGAAGTCAACATTCCGTTTTCCATCATTGATCGCGCGAAGACAGTTTTTAATTGGGGTCCGGCACCAAAGCCTGGCTCGAAGAAATCGAAAGAAGACGGAGGCAATGCATCATGAGCAATCTTGATATGACAGAAGCAATTCGCATGCTCGCCGGAGATCGTGGTATCTCCGTTGACTCGCTGTTGCAAGTGTTGGTAGAAGCTCTCGCAACGGCGTACAAGAAGCGTCCTGGCGCGGCAGAAGAAGTCATCGTGGGTATCAACCCAGAAAACATGGACATCACGTTCACGGCATACGACGTCGACGACGATGGCAACTGGATCAACGAGCGCGACGATACACCAAACAAGTCCGACCTCGGTCGCATTGCTGCGCAAACGTTCCGTCAAGTAATGAGCCAGCGCATCCGTGAAGTTGAGCGCGATCGCAAGTTCGAAGAGTATGCAAACCGCGAAGGCGACATTGTGTCTGGCATCGTGCAAAAAACCGATACCAAGTACACCTTGCTCGACCTTGGCCGCGTAGAAGCATTGTTGCCACAAGCCGAGCAAGTGCAAGGCGAAGTGCGCGAACCGAATGCGCGTCTGAAGGCCTACATCGTGGAAGTTCGCAAGACGCCGAAGGGCCCACAGATTGTGGTCAGTCGCACGCACCCAGGTTTGATCAAGCGTTTGTTCGAACTGGAAGTGCCAGAAATCGCTGATGGCGTTGTTGAAATCAAGGCTTGCTCACGCGAACCAGGTCAGCGCACCAAGATTGCCGTGTGGTCAAACGATCACAACGTGGACCCAGTGGGTGCATGTGTTGGTGCTCGCGGTGGACGCGTGCGCATGGTGGTTACCGAGTTGCGTGGTGAAAAAGTTGACATCATTCCGTTTAGCGAAGATGTTCGTGACTTCATTGCAAAAGCAATGTCACCTGCAAAGGTCACCGAAGTTCGCCTCAGCCCAGATGGCACGCAAGCAGACGTCATCGTTCCTGACTTCCAGTTGTCATTGGCAATCGGCAAGATGGGCGTGAACGCAAACTTGGCAGCACGTCTTACTGGTGTGCGACTCGACGTGAAAAGCGAAACGCAAGCTGCAGAAGAAGGTGGTGGCGGTTCATACGTTCCAACGTCAAATGAAGCACCAGCTCCAACTGCCGATTACGCAGAAGGTGAATGGGTTACAAACCCTGACACTGGCGCAATGGAATGGCATGCCGCAGATGGTTCGGTCGTAAGCCAAGAACAATGGGCAACCGACGCAAGTTCAACATCAACAAACGAAACTGAGGCGTAGTACTTGGCAAAGATTCTGCGCGTTCATGAGCTCGCTAAAGAGCTCGGCATGTCAAATCAAGAGACTCTTGATTTGTGCGGCAAGTTAGGTGTTGGCGTTAAGACGCAATCATCGACCATCATCGATCAACAAGCCGACCGCGTTCGTGCTCGTGCTGAACGCGATGGTTTGAAGCGCGATGTTCAGCCTGAAGAGCCAAAGCCGGTTAAGAAGGCCGCGAAGAAAGCTGCACCAAAGGCAACCACCGAAGAAGGTGGCGATGCAAAGCCTGTGAAGAAAGCTGCGAAAAAAGCAGTTGCCAAGAAAGCTCCTGCGAAGAAAGCAGCAGCAAAAAAGACTGAAGCAACCGAAGAAGTTGTTGTCGAAACTTCGGTTGTTGCAACACCAGCACCAATTGTTGAATCGCATGCAGCACCAATTACATCTGCTCGACCTGTAACAAGTTCCGCGCCAATCACTTCTGCACGACCTGCTGCCAAGGTTGCACCTGTTGCACCTGTTGCAGCACCGGTGCCAGTTGTTGCGCCTGCCCCTGTACCAACGCGATCAACTGAAGTAGCTCCATCAGTTGCACAAACTCCTGCTGCAGAAGTTGCGCCTGCTCCGGCAGCAGCGCCTGCTGCGCCAATAGCTCCACAACCACCACGTTTGGGTCCTTCTGGTCGTCCAATTCCGCCTCCTCCAGGCAGTGGTCGTCCAATTCCGCCACCTCCTGGTCGTCCAGGTGGGGCGCCGGGTGCTGGTCGTCCGCCAATGGGTGGTCGTCCTGCTGGCCCGGGTGCTGGTGCTCGCACTGGCCGTATTCCTGCAAGTGCACTTGGTCGCGGTCCAGTAGGAACCGGTGGACCAATGCGTCCATCTGGTCCTGGCACGCGTGGACCTGGTGGTCCTGGCGCTGGTCGTCCAAGTGGTCCAGGTGTTGGTCGCCCAGGTGGCGGACCAGGTCGTCCTGGTGGTCCTGGCGCTGGTCGTCCTGGTGGCGGTTTCGGTGGCCCTGGTGCAGGTCGTCCTGGTGGCGGACCTGGTGGTCCTGGTGGTCCTGGTGGTCCTGGTGCTGGTCGTCCGGGTGGCGGCGGTCCTGGTGGTCGCGGTAATGGTCAACGTCGTTCGCCAAAGAAGAAGTCACGTGCTCGTCGTCGTCAAGACTTCGATGAAATGTTGCCACAGGCAACCACGTCGTATTCGCAGAGCAACGCACCAGTTCCTGAAGGTGTTGTCATTATCGAACGTGGTTCCTCGGCGCAAGAGTTTGCACCGAAGTTAAATCGCACGTCAGCAGACGTGGTTCGTTATCTCATGGAGCACGGCGAAATGGTTACTGCAACCATGACGTTGGCAGATGAGCAAATGGAATTATTTGCACTCGAAGTTGGTGCAGAGATTTTGTTGGTTGATCCGGGTCAGCAAGAAGAAATGGAATTGCAAGCGCTGTTCGACGATTCAGACGACGACACTCCAGAACTTCAGCAACCACGTTCGCCAATTATTACAGTGATGGGTCACGTTGACCATGGTAAAACTACGTTGCTCGACCGCATTCGTTCGGCAAACGTTGTTTCAGGTGAAGCTGGTGGAATCACTCAGCACATCGGTGCATACCAAGTTGAAAAAGATGGCAAGTCCATCACGTTCATTGACACACCGGGTCACGCTGCGTTCACCAAAATGCGCGCACGCGGTGCTCAAGTCACCGACATTGTTGTGTTGATGGTGGCTGCAGACGACGGTGTGATGCCACAAACAATTGAAGCTATTAGCCACGCTCGTGCTGCTGAGGTTCCAATCGTTGTGGCAATCAACAAGATCGACAAAGACAACGCCGATGTTCCTCGCGTTATGGCCCAGTTGGCAGAACACGAACTCACGCCTGAAGCATGGGGCGGCGAAACCATCGTCGTAGAAATGGCTGCGCAGAGCGGTCTTGGTGTGGATGACTTGCTCGAGCAGCTCAGCGTTGTATCGGAAATTGGCGAGCTCACTGCTAACCCAACTGGTCGCGCAAAGGGCATTGTGCTCGAAGCACAACTCGACATTGGTCGTGGTCCTGTTGCCACCGTCTTGGTTGACAAGGGAACACTCAAAGTTGGCGATCCAATCGTTGCTGGCGCGGCATGGGGCAAAGTACGTGCGCTCATCAACGACAAGGGTCAGCAAATTAAAGAAGCTGGCCCGTCAACACCAGTACAGGTGCTTGGTCTCAGTGCAGTACCTGGAGCTGGAGACGAGTTCCGCGCTGCACCAAATGAAAAGACTGCTCGCACTGTTGCCGAATCGCGTGAACAGCGTTATCGCACGTTGAATCAGCGTGGCGATGCTCGTGTTCAGCGTGGTGTGAAGTTGGAAGACATCTTCACCCAAATTCAGGCTGGCGAAGTTGCAACGTTGAATGTCATTGTTAAAGCAGACGTTCATGGTTCGCTCGAAGCCGTTACCGAAAGCTTGCGTAAACTCGAGCGCGATGAAGTGCGTGCGGCATTTGTGCACCGTGCTGTTGGTGCAATCACCGAAAACGACATTGCTCTTGCTGCGGCAACGAACGCAACATTGATTGGTTTCAATGTTCGTCCAGACCGCAAGGTTCGCGATTTGGCTGAGGCTGAAGGCGTAGAGATTCGTACCTACGAAATTATCTACAAGCTCATCGAAGACATCGAAAAGGCCATGAAGGGCATGCTTGCACCAGAGTTTGAAGAAGTGGTCACTGGTGAAGCAGAAGTGCGCGAAGTGTTCAAGTCTCCAAAGGTTGGCGCTATCGCAGGTTGTGTGGTTCGCACGGGTGTTATTACTCGTGGATCGAAAGTTCGCTTCTTGCGCGACGGAACAATCATTTGGAAGGGTGCAATTCAATCGTTGCGTCGTTTCAAAGATGACGTACGTGAGGTTCGTGAAGGTTTCGAATGCGGTCTCAGTTTGACCGACTTCCAAGACTTGAAGCAGGGCGACCTCATTGAAACGTTTGAATTGCGTGAACTCGCACGCGACTAACACAATCTGCACGACTAAGGTCTAGGCATGTCCGCAGATCTTGAGTTCTATTTCGATCCAGTTTGTCCTTGGGCGTGGATCACATCGCGTTGGGTTACCAATGTTCAACAACTCCGCAATTATGAAGTGTCGTGGAGATTCATCAGTTTGAAAATGATTAATGCTGAGCGTGGTTACGCGGGAAACAATGCATACGAACTCATTCATAATGCTGGTCTTGCCGGACTGCGCGTTGCCAGCGCGGCACGTGCACAAGGAGGAAATGCAAGTGTTGCAGCGCTATATACCGCGCTCGGCAATGCAATTCATGTTGGTAGTCGCCGCGAAGAATTTGTGAATAACCCACATGCGTTCTTGCTTTCAGTCGTTGCCGAAGCCGGGCTTCCCTCGGAAATTGCAGCGGCTTTTGAGGATTCAACACATGACGAAGTGATTCGCTATGAGACAGAGGCGGCTCTCAGTCGCACAGGAAAAGATGTGGGGACTCCAATCCTCACGTTTAATCCCAAAGCCGCCAATGAGGCCAGTTTGTTCGGCCCAGTTATCTCTAAGGCACCCAAGGGTGAAGAAGCATTGAAGCTGTGGGATGCGGTTCAGATCATTGCTGAATCTGGCGTCGCCGAAATCAAGCGATCGCTGCGCGCGGCACCACAATTTGACTGAGCCCATGCCATGAAAGTTGTTTACACAGACGCTCATTTAGGTCATAACCCGCAGGAAGAAATTGCGGAGTCAGGCTCGCATTCACCACATGAACACACCGCGCGAGCAGAAAACATTCGTGAGGTGTTGCAGTCAGATGCCTCGATGCAGTTTCTTGCACCAACGCAGTGGGGCGTTGACCCAATCAATGCGGTGCATAACCCTGGTTTGAACAACTTCCTCACATCAGCGTGGGCCGATTATCAACGCGAGGTTCGACCAAGCAGGGAAGTAGTTCCCGACTTCTTCTATCGACCATCAATGCGTGAAGCCATGTCGCAACTTGAAGAGCCAACTGCAGCAAATGCACGCCTTGGTTGGTGGTGCTTCGAAACCACAACGCCAATTACTCAGGGTTCGTACACAGCTGCACGAGGAGCAGTGGACACCGCGCTGACGGCAACGCAATTGGTGTTGAGCGGCGACACATTCTCGTATGGCTTGTGCCGACCACCGGGCCATCATGCAACAACCGACTTGTACGGAGGGTATTGCTTCTTCAACAATGCAGCAGTTGCAGCACACCATGTTGCTTCCACAACTGGTGCGAAAGTTACGGTGCTCGATGTGGACTATCACCACGGCAATGGCACGCAACAAATTTTCTATGGCCGCGACGATGTTCAGTATGTTTCGTTGCACGGCGACCCAAAACGCGCATATCCCTACATCACGGGTTTTGCTGACGAACTCGGCGAGGGCAGGGGTCGCGGCTCAACTACCAATATTCCACTCGCTGCAAAAACCGATGACGACATGTTCCTCGATGCGCTCGACAAGTCATGTGAGGCAATCGAAGCATTTGGACCTTCGGTTCTCATCGTGTCTTTGGGTCTTGATACGTACGTAACCGATCCAATTTGCGATCTTGCGGTTACGCGCGATGGATTCACTCGCAGTGGTGCTCGCGTACGTGGGTTGAACTTGCCAACAGTGGTGTTACAAGAGGGTGGCTACGACTTGGCGAACCTTGGTCTTAACGTGCAGGCATGGCTACACGGGCTTGAGTCATAAAGCCCGTAAAGCGGCAATAAGCGCATCCGCTGATCCGTTGCATTTTTGAATCTGAGCGTCATCCAGCACAACGGTTAACCGATTGGTTGATCGTCCCAAAATAACTGGGAAGTTTCCCGATGCGGCATGGATCGCGTCGGCTGGAGCATCGTTGATGTGATGCGTGATAAATCCAATACGAAATCTCGCCCAATATTGTTGATTCGGCATTGTAAATACCGATGAATTCGCTGAATTGACTCATGGTTTGCACCGGTCGCTGCAATAGCGAACCTGTTCCCAGTCTTTGGCCCACTTCTTTCGCCACTCAAACGGTCGGTTGCATGAAGCGCAGACTTTGGGTGCAAAACCATTTTTTGTTTGCGCAACACGACTCATTAGCCTCACAGTAATTCAGACTTGACCACGTTGCTTTACGCTGAAGCGATGAGTTTGCCGACAATTTGGGTCTTTGGGGATCAATTGAATCGCGGCATTGGCGTGCTTGCTAGTGCAACCCCGCTCACGCACCGAGTGCTCTTCATCGAATCGGCTACAAAAATTTCGTCGCACAGGTGGCACGTCCAGCGCGCGCATTTCATTGTGGCATCGATGCGCAAATTCGCCAATGAGTTAGTCGCCGAAGGATTCCAAGTGGATTACCGACGTGCAGGCTCGATGACGCAGGGAGTTGCGGAGCATGTTCGCGAGTTCGCACCACCTGAAATTGTGGCGACAGAGCCAAATAGCTATGCAGCGCGATCGTTGGCACATGAACTCGGCGTTCGCACCGTTCCATCGAATCAATTTCTCTGTCACCCAACTGAGTACCAGGGCTTTCTGGGAACACGGAAGTCAATCAAGATGGAAGATTTCTATCGGTGGCAACGCAAACGCCTGAACGTATTGATGGATGGCGATGAACCAACTGGTGATCGCTGGAATTTTGACGAGGAGAATCGTCAGCCTCCACCGAAGACCGGGCACGATCGCTGGCCCGAACCAGAACTGTATGAATTAGATGAAGTTGATGGACAGGTTCTGGAGGCCGTACAAAGACATTGCTTTGGCAAATTGCCTGTTGGGCAATGGGCGACGACTAGATATGGGGCGTTAGAGCGTTTGCGTTTCTTTATCAAAAATGTGTTGCCAGTGTTTGGCGAGCACGAAGATGCCATGTTGAAATCCAATTGGCATCTTGCTCATTCCTTGCTGTCGCCGTATCTCAATAATGGTTTGCTTCTGCCAAGCGAAGTAGTTGAAGCAGCGCAGTCCGCATTTCGAGAAGGAAATGTGCCTCTCAATTCTGCTGAAGGGTTCATTCGGCAAATTATTGGTTGGCGCGAATACATCTGGAACTGTTACTGGCAGTGGATGCCTGAATACGCACGGATGAATTCGCTTGGTGCAAATCAAGACCTTCCACCTATGTTCACCGATCCTGCGAAGACGTCGATGGCGTGCATGAAGTCAGTGCTGAGTGGCGTGAATGAGCGGGCATACTCTCATCACATCGAACGCTTGATGGTGCTCGGCAATTTTGCGCTCATCGCCGGCGTTAATCCGCAACAGCTCACCAGGTGGATGTGGAACAGTTACATCGATGCCGCCGAATGGGTGATGGTGCCCAACGTGATTGGCATGTCACAGTATGCAGATGGGGGAATGTTGGCTACCAAGCCGTATGCAAGCGGTGGCGCGTATATCGATCGCATGAGCGATCACTGCAAAGGCTGTGTGTATGACCGAAAGAAGCGCACGGGAGACGATGCGTGTCCGTTTACAGTTTTGTACTGGGACTTCTTCCTGCGCCACCAAGAGCGCTTTGTGAAAAACCCGCGTGTTGCACGCCAGGTTCGTGCAGCACAGCAATTACAAGACAGAGATGAGCTTCAAGTTGTTGCGGCAGCAATGTTTAAAAAACTAAATGCAGGAACTCTCTAAATCAACCTGAGGTCGTGAATTACTTGCGTCCAGCGTGTTGGATTGCTCGCGTACGGAGCATAGAAACTCAGTCGATCAATCACATCGCCGTAGCGCTTGCTCAGTTCTGGTGCAATGTGTTCAGGTGAACCAACAACGGCAAACGTGTTCAGAATTTCATCGGTAATGAGATTTCCCATTTCCTCCCACTTGCCAACTTTTGACAGCGAATTCAATTGACCTTGAAGTTCTCCCCATCCGTGCAGCTCAAGAACTCCGCTGTATGCGGGAGTGCTTCCGTAGAAAGCAATTTGCTGACGCGTTCCCGACGCTGCGGTGTTCATCTCTTCGTTGTTGGATCCGGTCACGACAAAACTTGGCCCGACAATTTCGAATCCGTCCATGGTTTTGCCTGCTTTTGCACGACCTCGCGCGAGCGCGGGAAGTGTTACTTCGCGTAAGTAGCGCTCTGTTGTAAAGCCGTGACAAATGAAACCGTCGCATACTTCGCCAGCAACTTCGGTCATCATTTCGCCAACGCCTGCAAGGAAAATTTTGGGAACTCCAAAGGTTCCTAAGTCGCGCTTGTCGGGTGTAAAGAAAGGGGTCATCAACGTGTGAGTGTAAAACTCGCCACGAAACTGCAGAGGTTCGCCGGTCAACCAAGTTCCCCAAATAGCCCGTATTGCCTGAATCATCTCGCGCATGCGTGGGGCGGGGTGGCTCCACTCCATGCTGAACCGCTTGGTGATGTGTGGCTTAATTTGGCTGCCGAGACCCAAGATGAATCGGCCTTGGGAAAACGTCTGCAAGTCCCAACCAATATTTGCCAACGTCATTGGGTTGCGGGCGAATGCAACTGCAATGGACGTGCCAATTTCAAGTTGCGACGTATGTTCTGCTGCCAGAAGCAACGGGAAGAACGGATCGTGCGCGGTTTCCGCCGTCCATCCCCCTGAGTAACCCGCATTCTCGAGAGCTTGTGCAGAAGAGGCAGCAGTCGTCAGATTGCTTGAGATACCGCCGTCTAGTTTCATGCGTTAGTGCGACGTAAATGGAGAAGTTGCAGCCCATCTAGAGCAAGCGACGATTCCGACGTTGGCAGTTTCCTGCAGTGTTCCCAGTCCGTCTCAATATTTCGCGCTGTTTCAAGGAGTAGCGGCAAATATCGTTCGCGAACTATTTCTTTACCAATTTCGGAGGTATGGGTTCCTAGTCCAATAGCCGCAACTACTCGGCCATCTTCTCCGCGAATGGGAGTTGCAATTGCTTGTACGCCATATTGCAAGTCTTCATCGCTTTCGGCCCACCCCTGTTCACGCACAAGTTCTAATTTTGGACGAATTTGTTCAGCAGTAAATCGAGTGCGAGGAATGTACATCGACAGCGATGGCGTGCGGAGAACTTCATGTAGCTCAGAATCGGGAACGGCGGCGAGTAGCACTCGGCCTAATGCCGTACTTGCCGAAGGTAGTCGCGATCCAACGGTGACTCCAACGCTGATAATTTTTGGAACCTCAACACGGCCGGTGTACACAATGTCACTACCGTCAAGCTCGGCTAGCGAAACAGTTTGGTCAACTTCCTTGGAGAGATCTTCCATGTGAGGCTTTGCTGCCCCGTACAGACCAAGGGAAGAAACGTACGCCATGCCGAGATCCACAACTTTTGGCGTGAGTGAATAGTGATTGTTCTGACTGCGCACATATCCAAGCTCTTCCAAGGTGAGCAGCAGTCGGAGCACCGTTGGCCGTGCAAGAAGAGTGCGCTCAGAAATTTGGGAGATGGTTTGCTTCACGTGGATGCGATCAAAAGATCGAATCACTTCGAGTCCTCGAGCTAATGCTTCAACGAAATCTTTCCTGGAACTATCTGGCATACAAACACCCCCGATGTTTTGCCGCGTTCCTCACTGTAACCTCGCCGCAGGGGGGGGCTAGTCCGCTTGGTTGTCCCGCAGGAATTGTTCAAGTTCAGCGGCCAATTCGTCGCCACTTGGCAATGGACCGCCACCGAACCCCGACATTGGCATGCCATTGTCGCTGTGCATGCTGTCGAATGCGGTTTCAAGTTGGGAAAGCATTGCGAGGTGTTCACTATTACCGCGCACCAAGTCATCGAGACGTTCGCGTTGCGCGCCTGCCTGCTCGCGGAGTCCCTCGCCGTTAATGGAGATACCTCCTGTGTCGCAGACTGCGGCAATGAGTGCTGCGGCAGCCGCTGGGTAACTCATTGAGGCCACGTAGTGCGGCACTTGAGCCCATAATCCAACAGACTGAATACCCGCATTGAACATTGCTTGCTCGAGAACAGCTTCCATGCCCGCCGGCACATCTACTGAACTCTTAATGAATGGAAGCAGCGACGACAAATGCGCGTCGGGCGAGGTGCATGAAATTTTTACGGCCCTGGTGTGAGGCGTGGCAATTGGGTAGGCACCCATTCCCAACATGCGTCGTACGTTTAACTTCTCGCTCAGTGCGACAACACATTGAGCAAAGTGCTGCCAGCGAGAATCGGGTTCTGGGCCAGTGAGTAGTAAGACGGCTTCGTTGTTTGCGTCGTGACCCACCATGATGCGTGGGGCAGACCAGTCGAGTTTGGTGATGACGCCCTCACGTAATTGCATAAGTGGGCGGCGCGCGCGGTAATCCACGAACGTATCGCCATCAAATTCGATGAGCGGAATTGCATTCGTTTCGGTAATGAGTGCTTCCATCGCGGCGGCTGCGGCGGCGCTTGCGTCTATCCAGCCAGTCATCATGGCGACCAAAATTGGTTGCTTCAGTTCGGGCAGTTTTCCGTCGAAATCGGGGGAGATTTTGTAGTCGGTCATTTCACGCGTCAGTGTAGGCGCGAAAGCAACTGCTCAGCTTTTTCTGCAGCAGTTTCTACCTGTGTTTTAAATGCGTCAAATGCTTGTGGGTCATGTACTCCCATAGCGCCGGAAATATAGCGGGCATACACGCCTTCAATAATGCATGCCAGCTTCCAGAATGCAAATGAAACATAAAAGTCAAGGTGTGAAATGTCACGGCCAGATGCCTGCGCGTAGCGTTCTGCAAGTTGCTGGCGGTTCAAGAAACCAGGTGCCGTGGTGGTAGCAAAATTGTTTGCGCCAGCATCATCGTCTGGGCCAGTCCAGTACACCATTAATAATCCAAGGTCGGCCATTGGGTCGCCAAGTGTGCACAGTTCCCAGTCCAAAACCGCAACGATGTTGCCCTGAACATCAATCATGCAATTGTCGAGGCGGTAGTCACCATGCACGATTGTTGCCGGCCCTTGCTCGGGAATGCGCTTTAACAATTCGTCATGCACACGGTCGATTGCTGGCAGGTCGCGAGTTTTCGATGCGTTCCATTGCCCGTACCAGCGTTTCAACTGGCGCTCGATGTAGCCCTCGTGTCGACCAAGTTCGCCAAGACCAACTTCGCTAGGTACGACTTGATGAATTTTGGCCATCGTGTCAATGAGCGAATTGCTTGCATGGAGTCGTGTTGCTTCAGTTAGATCACGTCGGGCTGCTTCGTTGTCGCGAATGATTAACCCATCGACAAAAGCCATCACGTAAAACGGCGCGTCATTCACTTCGGCATCGGTGCATAAGCCAAGTGCTGGTGCGACAGGAACTTGTGATTGGTGCAATGCCGAAATAATGCGATGTTCGCGGCCCATATCGTGAGCACTGGCCAGTGCGTGGCTGAGCGGCGGACGACGCAAGACATAGCGGTTTCCCAGTGCGTCGGTCACTTTGAACGTGAGGTTCGAGTGACCACCCGCAATCAACTCAAATGAAAATGGCGCGGTTGCTCCAGCGATGTTCGATGTCAACCAAGCCGAAACTCGGTCCTCGCGTATTCCGGCGGGCGCTGTGTGAGGCAAATCCATCACCGTCAAACTAGTCATTTCCCGCAACTATTACGAAGCCAAACTGGGCAATGGCTGTAGCGTTCCGTGCATGACCATTGACGTCACCGATGCAACATTTCAGGTTGAAGTGCTGGATCGTTCAAATTCAGTACCCGTCATTGTCGACCTATGGGCGCCATGGTGTGAGCCGTGCAAAACTCTCGGGCCAATCTTGGAAAAGCACTGTGACGCCACGAATGGTCAAGTGGTGTTAGCGAAGGTCAATGTTGACGAAAACCCATCCATATCGATGGCCTTTCAAGTGCAAAGTATTCCTGCAGTATTCATCATGCAAAATGGTGCCGTCGTCGACGGATTTGTTGGCGTAAAGCCCGATCATGTCATTAAAGAACTTATTGAGGCGCTAGTTCCTGGTGGCGAAGCAGCAATGCCCCCAGCAGTAGAGGTAGTCGCCGAACCTCAACCGTTTGTCATTAATGATGATTACGACACCGAACTTGCAGGTTTGCTTCCGCAAGTAAAGAGCGATGAGCAAGCAAAGTCTCGGTACCTCGAAATTCTTGACATCATGGGCGTAGATGACCCGCGAACCGTTGGTCATCGCAGAAAACTGACTGCACAGCTCTTTTAACTTCGCACACATCTAGCCGTGTATCAACGGCTCATCGAACGACTTCATTGGTTAGGGCTTCGTCGCGTCATCACCAGCGCTGTTGCCGCCTTCGTAGCACTAGTCGGGGTGTGGTGGGTGATTCGCGTTCCTCCAGCTCCCGTTGAATCCACCATTTCGTTCACGAGTACATCATTGGCTCGTATTCAAGGTCCATCGCCGGAAGCTACTTATGTAATTTCACTCGACATTGTTGTTCACGTTGCCGGAGAAGTGAAGAACCCAGGTGTGTATACATTGCACAATGGTGCGCGAATGATTGATGCTGTCACTGCTGCGGGCGGCGCAACGGCACGTGCCGATCTCGAAGTCATCAATTTGGCAACGCCGCTTGTTGATTCATCACAGATTTATGTTCCGGCGAAAGGAGTTGCGGCTCGTCCTGCATTCGCTCGCCCTCAACCGGGCATGAACGGGGTCGCCTCACCATCAAATTCACAGAACGCGAGCGGTGTCGTCAATATCAATCGTGCATCAGTTGCTGAACTCGACACGCTTCCCGGTGTGGGACCATCGACCGCACAAGCAATTGTTGACTACCGAACTGCGCATGGCCCATTTGGTGCGCCTGAAGATTTATTGAATGTAAAGGGAATTGGCCCAGCCAAGTTTGAAGCAATGCAAAAACTCGTTGGCGTGTAGATGCTGAATTACAGCGCGCCAAGCACAACAGTGCTGATTGCCAGCGATAGCAACGCGCCTACCCAAATGCCAATTGCAAACGGTCGTACTTCTTGGATCCATTCTGGCCAGCCAGTTACCGCCTTGCGTGTTGCGCGCAATGCAGAGATATGTCCGACTGCAAACCACAGCACCATGCTCAGGAAAAATGCAAGTACATACGCAGTGTTTGAAGAAACAGCAGGCACTCCAAGCATCGGCAATACAGGCAATGCAACAAGCAGGAACAAAAAGCCGAGCACTCCCAGCAACGAACCGGGTAGCGCAATAAGCAACAATCCAATTAGCGAAACGCCAATTGATGTGCCTACCGCAATCATTCCGCCACGCTGGCGTACCTGCGTGCGGTGAAAAACAATTCCGTCGTGCATCACCCTGTAATCGTACGAGCAAATGCAGGTCTTTCTGGGCTATTGCATCGCCGAATAGTCATGCTGTTTATATGCGCTGTGGTGCTGATCCTGCACGGATGCTTTCAGTGGTCACAATTGCATACTGCGAGTAACGCGCCGTTTCATGGCCTTGCACGTGTTGTCGAAGACCCAGTTGCAAAATTTGGTGGAACGCAAGTGGTGCTCGAAATAGACGGAAAGCGTTATCTCGCTTTGGCACATTCGGTGGCTGGCAGGCGAATGATGTCTAGCGAGGCGGGAAATCTTTTGCGTATTGAAGGGGTTCGCGCGCCAATGCCCAATGCATCAACGTTGCGTTATGCATCGCGACACATTGTTGGAACACTCAATGTTGAATTTGTAGGCGAAAGAATATTTCCTGCATCGCCTTTGTTCCGTAGCGCAAACAAGACGCGCGCAACCATGCTGCGTGCTGCTCGGCTTATGCCACGCGATGATGCCGCCTTGTTCATGGGCCTGGTAATTGGCGATGATCGCTTGCAGCCGCGATCCATGATTACTGCCTTCCGTAAATCTGGACTCTCGCATCTCACTGCAGTTTCTGGTCAAAACGTAGCTTTTGTTCTTGCAGTGTTCGGTGCTTACATTAAACGCGCACGTACCTGGTGGCGACTTGGGTTAACACTGTTTCTCCTTGGTTGGTTTGTGGTGATGACGCGAGCAGAGCCTTCGGTGCTTCGCGCAGCAATGATGGCTGCAATGTCGGCAGTGGCGTTTGCTCGTGGGCGTGACCTTTCAGCTGCTGCTGCATTGTTGTATTCGGTTGTGGCCCTCATTTCCATTGATCCACTTCTCATATTGTCAATTGGTTTTTGGATGTCGTCGTTGGCTACCTGTGGGCTGGTATTTATTACGCCGTGGCTGAAGAAGTACTTTGTTCACCCAAAGTGGATCAGTGAGCCACTCGCAACCACACTTGGGGCTCAATTGGGAGTTATTCCAATTTCGATTTTGGTATTTTCTTCTGCGCCGGCAATTTCATTGGTTGCGAATTTGCTTGCAGTACCAGTTGCGGGGTTTGTCATGCTTGTTGGACTACCGGTCGCTTGTGTCTGCGGAATACTGATCACGCTCCTTGGTCCAGTGGTAAATCCACTGTGCACATTGGTCATGTTGCCTATTCAATATGCAACCCGGTGGGTGTGGTGGGTGGCGGTAGTAGGCGAGCGTATTTCTCCGCATGGAATAGCCAACGCATTGTTGTGGGTGATTTGGGGCCTATTTCTTGTGGTGCTACACCGATCTGCGAGAATACATACGTGACGGTGTACCTCATTACTGGAAATGATTTGCGATTAGTTTCAGCGAAACTCACCGACCTCACCACCGAACTCATTGGCGATGGTGACCGCAACACCATGTTCGAAAGCCACGATCTTGAAGCGGTCACTGCCGATGAACGCGATTCGGCAATTGCTAACGCCGTTATGGGTGCCCAAACCGAATCGCTGTTTGGCGATCAGCGAGTAGTTGTGCTTCGGGGTTTGCAGGAAGCCACAGTTGATCAACTGAAATCTTTGGTGAAATACCTCGAGCGGCCACTCGAAGTTACGCATTTGGTCATTACTGCCGAAGGTAAATTGGCGAAATCCACCACTGATGCGTTGAAGGCAGCTGGCGCCACAACGTTCAACACTTCGCCGCCAAGTCGCAAAAACGACTTAACCACATGGTTCATGGAACAGTTCACCGAGGCAGGCCTCAAGCTTGACTCTGCTGCTGTGGCGTCAATCATTGATTGGCTTGGGCAGGACCAAGCACGGCTGCCATCGCTTATCGACGTGTTGTCATCCACATATGGCACAGCAAAGAAACTCAGTAGTTCAGATGTTGAACCGTTTCTTGGTGATCAGGGAAGTGTGCTGCCGTGGGACTTAACCGATGCAATCGATAAATCCGATTCCAATTCTGCACTTGTCATGTTGCGTCGAATGTTGCGCAGCGGCGAGTATCACCCGCTACAAGTGATGTCGCTGTTGCACAGTCATTACACAAAGCTCATGAAGCTCGATGGACCAGACGTGCGGTCAACTCAAGATGCCATGAGCCTCATCGGTTCAAAAAGTGACTTCCAGGCGAAGAAGTATCTGAGTACGTACCAGCGCATGGGATCGCGCAATATTTCGTCTGCAGTGCAGTTGCTTGCGCGTGCCGATATCGACTTGCGCGGTGGCAAAGACTTAGAAGAAGAACTCACAATGGAAATTTTGATTGCTCGACTCTGCCGTTTAGGTGGAGGAGCACAGCGAGTTACTTCGCGGCGTTGATCTTCTTCATCAAGCGGCTCTTCTTGCGAGCTGCCGTGTTTGGGTGAATCACACGCTTTGCCGATGCCATGTCGAGGCGCTTCACTGCAATGCGAAGGGCTTCTGGGTTGTCATCGGTTCCGATGGTGTCAACAGCATTCTTAATACGGGTGCGAACTTCGCTCTTGGTCGCGCGGTTGCGCAAGGTTGCCTTGGCGTTAGTGAGAATTCGCTTCTTTTGGCTCTTGATATTTGCCACTTCGAGTAACCGTCTTTCGTTCTGTTGTTCCGTGAATTTCGGGACTCTTTAGGCTAACAGCGCTACCCATGAGCCCCCAACTGTAGAATTTGAGGGCTGAAGCGTCGTTTCTCACCCCAAACCAGCGGCCCAGCAGAACAGCATCGCCCACATGGATCTCGCCAACATCCGCAATTTCTCGATCATTGCCCATATTGACCATGGCAAGTCGACCCTCTCTGATCGCATTCTGGAGATCACGGGCGCCGTCCAATCGCGCGACATGCGCGCTCAATATTTGGACAGCATGGATCTAGAGCGTGAACGTGGAATCACCATTAAGGCACAAAACGTTCGAGTGCCCTGGAAGGACAATTGGTTGCACCTCATTGACACGCCTGGTCACGTGGACTTTGGTTACGAAGTCAGTCGCTCACTTGCTGCATGCGAGGGAGTGGTGTTGGTGGTGGATGCAGCGCAAGGCATTGAAGCGCAGACACTTGCTAACTGTTACTTGGCGCTTGAAAACAATTTAGAAATTGTTGCGGTGTTGAACAAGATTGACTTGCCAGCAGCAGACCCCGATCGTTACGCGATGGAAATTGAAAAAGTATTGGGCATTCCAGCCGAAGATATTTTGCGCATTTCTGCAAAGACAGGTGCTGGCGTTCCTGAATTGTTGGATGCAATCGTGGAACGCATTCCTGCACCAAAAGGTGACATCAATGCGCCGCTACAAGCGCTTATTTTTGATTCCCAGTACGACACGTATCGCGGAGTGGTCTCAAGTATTCGGGTTATGAACGGTCGTATGAATAGTGGAAGCAAGTTGTTGTTCATGCAAACGAAGGCAACGCACGAAGTATTGGAAATTGGTGCACGCATGCCAGTGCCAACTCCGGTTGCCGAACTTGGGCCAGGCGAAGTGGGCTATCTCATTGCAGGAATTAAAGATGTTGGTGAAGCGCGAAGCGGTGAAACAGTAACCACATTTCTTGATCCGGCCACAGAAGCACTCGATGGATATCTCGATCCGAAACCGATGGTGTTTTGCGGACTCTTTCCAATTGATGGTGACGACTTCGAAAACCTGCGTGAAAGTTTGCAGCGCTTGAAGTTAAACGACGCGTCAATTACCTATGAGCCAGAATCATCCGGCGCGCTTGGCTTTGGATTCCGAATCGGATTCCTTGGTCTGTTGCACATGGAAATTGTGAAAGAGCGTCTTGAGCGCGAATTCAATCTCGCGCTCATTGCTACTGCTCCTTCGGTGGAGTACATGGTGCATAGAACTGATGGTCAGGTGTTGAAGGTGGACAATCCTGCCGACTTGCCACTTCCGAACTACATCGCGTCAATTGAAGAACCGTTTTTCCGGGTCAGCATTATTACGCCAAAGGAATACACCGGTTCGCTCATGGAGTTATGTCAGGAGCGCCGCGGCGAATTGATCAAGCTGGAGTACCTGTCTCCAGAGCGCGTGGACATGCAGTACTCGATGCCGCTTGCCGAAGTGGTAGTTGACTTCTTCGATCAATTGAAGAGTCGTTCGCAGGGTTATGCAAGCTTGGACTACGAACTTTCTGGATATCGCAAAAGCGATTTGGTGCGGGTAGATATTTTGTTGAATGCGTTGCCAGCAGACGCGTTCAGCACCATTGTGCACCGCGACAAGGCCTACAACTACGGCAACCGCATGTGCGGAAAATTGCGCGAACTCATTCCAAGGCAAATGTTCGACGTGCCTATTCAGGCAGCCATTGGTGGTCGCATCATTGCCCGCGAAACAGTGAAGGCAAAGCGCAAAGATGTGCTCGCAAAGTGTTACGGCGGCGACATTTCACGTAAGCGCAAGTTGCTGGAAAAGCAAAAAGAGGGAAAGAAAAAAATGAAGTCAATTGGTCGTGTGGAAGTTCCGGGCGACGTATTCATTTCTGCGCTCAAGCTCGATGACTGAGTTAGGCGAAGCAAAGCGCGGAGGAATGTTCCGTTCGCTGAGCAATCGCAACGCCCGATTGTTTTTCGCAGGATTGCTGTTTTCGAATATTGGTTCATGGTTGCAGCTCACCGCAACATCAATATTGTTGTACCGGTTAACGGGAAGTTCGGTCGACTTAGGAATTAATGCTGCCTTACAGTTTTTGCCGACACTCATTTTGGGCGCATGGGCTGGGGCGTTTTCGGACAGGTTTGATCGTCGACGCACCACCGTTATCACCCAATCGCTCATGGCCGTGCAGGCAATTGTGCTCGGAGTTTGTGATGTCACGGGTGTCATCAATGTGCGAATGGTTTTCGTGCTCACAGGGTGTCTTGGGCTGATCTCTGCAATTGACAATCCGTCGCGCAGAGGTCTTGTCACCGAGCTTGTTCCTGCGCACGAGATTGGCAATGCAATGTCGTTGAATACGGCAGTCATGACCGGATCGCGAATTTTTGGGCCAGCTTTGGCGGCAATGTTGGTTGGACCACTTGGTACAGGATGGCTATTCATCATTAATGGAATTTCGTACGTGTTTATGTTGTACGGAATTACGGGTCTGCGTAAATCGGAAATGTTTACTCCGGAACCTAGGCCCGCTGGCGGCACTCCCGTACGTGACGGCATTCGTTTTGTTCGCACACACCATCGACTATTTCCATTATTTATCGTGTTCACCATCGTCAGCACGTTTGCTTTCAACTACGGAGTATCGCTTCCGAAATTGGCCGACCTCAAGTGGGGCAATGCCGAATATTACGGATGGATTTTGGCAATGACCAGTGTGGGAAGTTTGATTGGCGCATTGTCAACCGCGCGGTTGCAACTCACTACATACAAGTGGGTGGCAAGTGCCGCTCTTATTCTTGGCGTGGCAAACATTGGTATGGCTGTTGCTCCAAACGTATGGATCGCCTTCATCTGGGCAGTGCCTCTCGGTGCAGGCGGTGCCGCAATGATTGCCGGCGCAAACTCGATCATCACTCATGAAGCACCACCCGACATGCGGGGTCGCATGCTTGCACTTACTGCGGTTGCATTTCTTGGGTCAACTCCAATTGGTGGCCCAATCACGGGGTGGATCGCCGACAACATTGGGGTTTCTTGGTCGCTTGCTTACGGCGGAATCATCACGCTTGTTGCAGGTGTGTATATGTTTGCATGGCTACTTATGAAACGGATTGATCATGTCTAAATCAGTGTTGTGGTTTCGTCGCGACCTGCGTCTTGCAGACAACGAAGCGCTGTGCGTTGCTGCTGCGCTAGGTGAAGTGGTCCCATTATTCGTGCTGGATCCTCGGTTTCTCTCAACCTCTGGCGCGCCGCGACTTGCGTTTTTATTTCGCAACTTACGTGCACTCAACGATTCAATGGGCGGATCGCTTGTTGTGCGCATGGGCAATCCAGAAGAGGTTGTTGCCCAAGTGTGTCGCGAATCAGGATCCGAACGAGTGGTGTGCGCAAAAGATTTCGCTCCTTACGGAATGCAACGCGATACTTTGGTGGCTAGCAAACTTGCGACTGAAGGTATTGATTTTCAGCAAGTTGGATCGTCGTATGCTGTAGAGCCTGGCGTGGTGCGCAAAGGCGACGGAACTCCGTATGCCGTATTCACACCGTTTTCAAAAATTTGGATTCAGCATGGATGGCCAGCACCATTTGCCGAACCTGTAGTGAAGTGGCATGGTGCACCAGAAGTTTCGAGTGAAGTAATTCCGCAGGACCCTCCGTGTAATGCAGTGCTTCCTGCGGCTGGAGAAGAAGCGGCGTGGAACGTTTGGGAGAAATTCCGTGACACGGCGCTCGATCTATACAGCGAGACGCGTAATAACCCCGATATCGCGGGAACAAGCATGTTGTCGCCGTATTTGCGATTTGGAGTGCTGCACTCTCGTTCATTGCTTGCTGAATTAAATGAAACAAAAGCACACGCAGTATTTCGAAGCGAGCTTGGTTGGCGGGAGTTTTATGCCGATGTGCTGTTTCATCAGCCACGAACGGTTCGCGAAAATTTGCAACGCAAGATGGACTCAATAGTTGTTGACACCGACGAACGTGCTCATCAACGATTTGCAATGTGGTGCGAGGGCAAGACGGGTTACCCAATTGTGGACGCGGGAATGAAGCAATTGCTTGCAACAGGGTGGATGCACAACAGGGTGCGCATGATTGTTGCCAGCTTCTTAGTGAAAGACTTACATTTGCCATGGCAGTGGGGTGCGAAGTTCTTTATGAAGCACTTGGTGGACGGCGACATTGCGTCCAATCAACATGGTTGGCAATGGACGGCAGGAACGGGCACTGATGCGTCTCCGTACTTCCGTATTTTCAATCCAATCTCGCAGGGTGAAAAGTTTGATCCCAACGGAAGCTATGTACGAGCATGGATCCCCGAACTGGCCGAAGTGCCAAATGATGTTGTGCATGCCCCATGGCTTGCAGGCCTCCTCAACCCCTATCTTGCGCCCATCGTGGACCACGCCGCCGAGCGCCAGGAATCACTCATTCGGTATAAGCAGTTATCGGTATCCTGAAAGGGATCCCCACATGCTTGACGACCGCAAAACAGCCATTCTCCGCGCAGTAGTCGAGGAGTACATCGCTACGGCACAGCCCGTTGGCTCGTCCCATATTGCCTCATCACATGGGGTGCAAGTTTCCTCGGCAACGGTTCGTAATGACATGGCCTTTCTTGAGCAAGAGGGTTACCTCGCTCAGCCGCACACATCTGCAGGCCGTATTCCTACAGATAAGGGATACCGATTTTTCGTTGATCATCTCACACCGAATGGAAAACTTGGTGCTGCCGACCAAATGAAAGTTGGCGAGTTCTTTGATACTGCTACGGGCAGGCTTGAAGAAACTTTGCAACGAACCAGCACATTGCTTGCACAAATGACGAACTATGCAGCAGTGGTACTTGGACCAAAGAAAGAAGTTGCTGTAGTTCGCTCAGTTCAACTAGTTGGGCTGTCTGCTCACTTGTCAACAGCAGTAGTGGTGTTGTCCAACGGTGCTGTTGAAAGTGAGCCAATCGAACTCGCCTCAACCATTTCAGAGGACGAAATGCAACGCACTACTGCGCACCTCTCGCGATTGATGGTCGGCAAGGCACTTGGTGACATGACGATCACTGCAACAACTGGTGAAGTAGTGATCGATGCATTGGTGCGACAAGTTATTGCAGCAATGAGTGGCCGCAGGGCAGATGAGTCGGTGTTCGTAGGTGGGGCCTCCGCAATGGCTGAAGCATTCGATGCTGTAGAAATCGTTCGCTCGGTGTTGCACACACTTGAACAGCAGTTCGTGATGGTGTCGCTTGTGCGCGACATGTTGAATCGTGGACTATCGGTGGCGATTGGGGCAGAGCATGGTGTCGAACCGCTTGCAGCATGTTCGGTGGTGCTCGCTCCGGTGATTGCAGATGGAACCACGCTTGGAACCGTTGGAATTCTTGGCCCAACACGTATGAATTATCCACAAGCGCTGGCAACTGTTGAAGTAGTGAGCGACCGACTCGGTCGCAGGCTTGCGGATAGCTGAGGCGAGTAATGGCTGAAGATTTCTATTCGTTGCTCGGCGTGTCACGTGGGGCAAGCGCAGAAGAATTGAAGAAGGCGTACCGTAAACGCGCGCGCGAACTACACCCAGATGCAAATCCAGGAAACGCGGAAGCTGAAGCGCAATTCAAGGAAGTGTCGCGCGCGTATGAAGTGCTGTCCGATCCTGACAAGAAAACTCGTTACGACCAATTTGGTGAAGCTGGAGTTGGCGGTTCGGGTGCTGGCGGAGATCCATTCGGTGGGGCGGGTGGTTTCGGCGACATTTTTGAAGCGTTCTTTGGCGGAGGGTCTCCTTTTGGTGGTGGACAACGTGGACCAAGTGGTCCGCCGCGTGGTCAAGACATTGAAACAGTTGCAGATATCGCATTCGAAGAAGCGGTATTTGGATGTCAGACAACGGTGAAAGTTCGTACTGCCGTTCGCTGCGACGACTGCACGGGTTCGGGTGCGAAAGCGGGAACATCGCCTACAACATGTAATGAATGTGGTGGTGCGGGGCAAGTGCGACGCGTTCGCCAGAGCATGCTTGGTCAAATGGTCACAGCACAGGCATGTCATCGATGCAGCGGAACGGGTCAAACGGTTGCATCGCCGTGTACTTCATGCAAGGGTGACGGTCGCATCATTAAGGAAGCTTCCTACCCAATAGAAGTTCCCGCCGGAATTGATAGTGGTCAAACACTTCGTTTAACAGGCAAGGGCGCTGTTGGTCAACGAGGCGGAAGTGCGGGCGATCTGTTCGTGCATATGCGTGTTGCTGATCACGATATGTACCAGCGTGAAGATGATGACTTGGTGGCAGACATCGAAGTTTCTATTGCGCAGGCAGCGCTTGGAGCAACGATTCAATTACCAACGCTCGATGGTGATGAAGTGCTCGATGTTCCATCAGGTACGCAGCATGGACGCGAGTTTGTGCTGAAAGGACGCGGTGTGCCTCGATTGTCACAGGGCGGACGCTCGCGGGGGCGTGGCGACTTGCGTGCCCGAATCGTCGTTGCCGTTCCCACAAAACTCAGCGACACCGAACGTGAGCTTTTGCGCAAGTACGCCGAAAGTCGCGGTGAACAAGTGGCAACCCATGAAGGCGGCATTAAGTCGAAAATAAAGTCAGCATTTTCATGATGGACATGCTGCGCAAATCTGCTGCGCATGTGTTCATCGCTTCGCTGGCATCGCCTGTACTTGAGCAGGAAGACGCGCACCACTTATTGAAGGTTTTGCGAATTACCGAATTTGACGTAGTGACTGTAAGTGATGGTCAAGGAAGTTGGATATCAGCAAAGTTGGATAAGCATGGTGAGCTTCACCCACTGAGCGAAATATTCGCTGAGGCTCCTCGCAAGCATGTTCTTTCCGTTGCCTTTGCACCAGTGAAGGGCGAAAAGCCTGAAGTGATTGTGCAAAAACTTACAGAGTTAGGAATCGACGAAATTATTCCTCTTGCTCCTACGCGTCGTTCGGTGGTGAAGTGGGACGATGCACGGGCAACAAAGAATGAAGAGCGTCTGCGCAAGATCGCTCGCGAAGCTGCAATGCAAAGTCGAAGAATAAGACTTCCTTCAATTCGTTCCATCACGGCGTTGGCAGATGTATTAGCTATGCCTGGCTGTGCAATTGCCGAACCGGGTGGATGTGAAATATCACGCGAACATCAGATCGTGGTCATCGGTCCAGAGGGCGGATTTGCTCCTGAAGAACTCACCACTCACGTGCCAACTGTTTCGTTGGGGGAATCCATCCTGCGGGCAGAAACTGCTGCAATAGTTGCAGGTGCGCTCATGGTGAGGGCTAGCAGGGAGACGCAGTGAGTACATCGGAAAACGAATCGCTTGATGAACTCAGCTATGCGCGCTTAGTAGGTGAACGACTTCGTCAAATTCGCCAGCAGAAAAAGCTGTCACTGAGTGAAGTCGAGAGTGCAACTATCCAGGAGTTCAAAGCCTCGGTGATGGGTGCCTATGAGCGCGGAGAGCGAATGATTTCGGTTCCACGGCTAGAGCGTCTTGCTCACTTTTACGGAGTAACCGTTGATCAATTGCTTCCTCGCGATAAGCAACGCGAAGGGGACACCCAAACTCACAGTGCTGCGCCGACGAAGTTGCGGATTGATGTTGTCAAACTCTCGTTGCGTGATGCGAAAGAATTCAAGATGCTTGAACGCTTATTGCGCATGATTCAAGTGCAGCGCCAGGACTTCAATGGCAAAGTGATCACTGTTCGCGCACATGACACCAGAGCCATTGCGGTCATTCTTGATGTTGCGGTAGACGATGTTGGCGCAAAACTCGCCGAACTAGATCTGCTGTTTGTGCCGCCGACTGCGTGACTGTTGATGAACCGAGCTGCCGGTCTTCACGGCGTGTATATACACATTCCATTTTGTGTGAAACGTTGCGACTACTGCGCGTTTGCAACTTTTACCGATAGGCATCACTTGCAAAGCGAATATGTGCAAGCAATGTGCAAACACATCCGTTTACTCGTTGCCGCCGACATGCCACGTGCGACAAGTGTGTTTGTTGGCGGTGGTACGCCCACCATGCTTCCTGCAGATGAATTGTTGAGCGTGCTTGCTGAAATTCCATTGGCGCCTCGTGCAGAAGTGACCGTTGAATGCAACCCAGATGACATCACGCTCGAGATGATGCAGCAGTACCTCCGTGGCGGGGTGAACAGGGTGAGTATTGGGGTGCAATCAACAGTGGCGCACGTACTGCAGTCATTAGGTCGTACGCATAACCCAGAAAATGTGCAACGCGCAGTTGCGCACGTGAAACAGGCAGGGTTTTCAACGTTCAATTTAGACATTATGTACGGCGCAGCAGGTGAGTCGCTTGCTGATTGGCAGCAGACAGTTGCCGATGTTGTTGCGCTAGAACCACCTCACGTGTCGGCGTATGGGCTAACTATCGAGGCCAACACACCGCTTGCGTCGCAGCCAGAACGTCACCCAGATGATGATGATCAAGCAGACAAGTATGAGTGGGTTGATCAGCGCTTCGCCGATGCGGGGATGCTGAACTATGAAATATCTAATTGGTCGCTTCCTGGTCATGAGTGCGCGCATAACTACCTGTATTGGATGCAGGGAAACTATGACGGAATAGGTTGCGCTGCACATGCGCATAAAGACGGAACTCGCTGGTGGAACGTACGAACACCGGATCGCTACATCGAATTGATTAATAGTGACGAAAGTCCTACTTCCTCAAATGAGGTTCTCGATGATGAAACAAAATCATTAGAAGAATTGCAGTTGCTCATACGCACGCGCGAAGGCGTACCCACTTCGGCCTTCTCGCCCGATGATCGCTCGCTTCTTGAAGGGCTAATTGAATTACGCGAAGATCGATACGTATTGACGAGAGCTGGTCGATTAATGGCCAACGAAGTAAGCCTTCGGCTGCGTAAGTCGTAGGCTGGAATTGTGAATCAACTCGTTACTTTGGACAGCACTGCAACAGTTGATGAAATTCTTGAAGTATTCAACCGTGACGGAGCGGTGATCATCCGCAATCTCGTTGACGAGAATTTAGTAAGTCGGTTGCGCGCTGACTTGGATGCCGTCATTGAACAGGCAAACGTTGGAACGCGAAGCGGCGACCCAATTGTTGACAAGTTCTGGGGAGCCCGTACAAAGCGATTTGGCAGATTGGCGTGGCGAAGTCCAGCTTTCATCGATGTGTTGACAAATAAGACCATGGTTGAAATTAGCGACCGACTGTTATTGCCAAACGCAGTTGATTGGTGGCTGAACTCGGCGTTGATGATGGTGATCGGGCCAGGAGAAAAAGCGCAGGTGTTGCATCGAGATGTGAATAATTGGCCATTTTTTGAAACTCCAGCAGCACCAGAGGTGACAGTCAGCTGGATGGTTGCACTTGGGCCGTTCACTCGTGAAAACGGAGCAACCAATGTGGTGCCAGGAAGCCATGCATGGAGCGACTTCGCAGATCGTTCATTGGAAGGAAAAGTCGTTCAGGCAGAGATGGAAGCGGGAAGTGGTTTGTTGTACGCAGGTCGCGCATTGCATGGAGGCGGCTCAAATATTTCCGAGAATGATTGGAGACTTGGCATGCACGTGTCTCACGTGGTTGGTTGGTTGACGCCTGAAGAAGCTCTGCCTGTTGCTACACCGTGGGAGGTTGCAAAGGATCTTGATCCGCAAGTACAACGAAGGCTTGGCTGGCGTTGTTACGAGGCTGACTCTGTTGTGTCCGGACGTTTATGGACGGTTGATTACGAGGACATTCCGCTTGGCATGGGGCTCGATAAATAAAGATTGCAATTATGCAGTTAGTATGTGTTGTGTAAGGGCGCGTAGCTCAGTTGGTTAGAGCACTACCTCGACATGGTAGGGGTCCCGGGTTCGAGTCCCGTCGCGCCCACTGTTTGCACTAGATGCAGTTCGTTTGAGGGTTATCACCCAATATCGCAATGACAGTACTAGCCCTCGCGTTTACCTGTGGGTGTCCCTAAGTTGATTCATATAGTCAGCGGAATGGAATCCACGTGGTTCAGGAAACGATCCGCACGCGATTGGGCGGCGCTAGTTGGCGGAATGTTTGTTTTCATATTTGCATCCGCAAGTGTTTTGCATGCAATGGACCCACCAACGCTTATTTTCCTGCCGTATCAATCAACTGTGACGGTGAGCGACAGAACTGGGTCGAACTGTGGTGATTGCACTTGGACGATTGTGGCTGACGGGGTGGAGGTCTCACAGCTTCCCGTTTTGACTCTTGATGTGCCAGCACTTGATACTGGAAACGTTTTCATGGTTGTTGTTACTGGAACGGAAACAAACGGTTCAGGAAGTCACTACGTGACGGTCTTCCAAATCGCTGCTCCAGAGGAAACGACAACAACGACTACTACGCCTCCGACTACTACGCCTCCGACTACTACGCCTCCGACTACTACGCCTCCGACTACTACGCCTCCGACTACTACGCCTCCGACTACTACGCCTCCGACTACTACGCCTCCGACTAC
>Ga0194055_10000283_pt1 | contig 39995 bp, 36 predicted proteins | sample SepL449m_MetaG_FD_155482 | JGI IMG/M metagenome (GOLD analysis project Ga0194055, IMG submission 155482) | Anoxic zone freshwater microbial communities from boreal shield lake in IISD Experimental Lakes Area, Ontario, Canada - Sep2016-L442-9m | ecosystem: Environmental > Aquatic > Freshwater >... | reverse complement strand
GTGCGGAACCGATTCTGCGACCGCTTTGACGCCAAGTTTGCAGAAAGGTGTCAAAGCGGTCGCAGAATCGGTTCCGCACTCGTTTGATCTCTCTGCGGGAGACATTTTCATCTTCGATCCGACTACCAATCATCACTACACGCACGGAATCGCGAAACAACCCGGTGTCAAAACTGCCCGCATCAACTTGACGTGCTTCGTTCATTTCAACAAGCTCCCATACCAGTTGCCGCGACTAGGTGGTGAGATTCTTTCACCATCGGAAGTCTTCGTGCTCGCCATGATAGAAGCAGAAACGAATGGCGGAGAGATTCCGTGGTAAAAATCATGCTAGAGACTAATCGTCTCGCGCAATGTTCATTCTGGTTTCCAAACTTTAGTTCCCCTTGTTTCCCAAACAATTTGAGCAACAGTTCCAAGCAAGTTGTGATCGATCTTCTTGCACCTTCTTTTCCTCAGAACTAGAAGCGCAATGACGGCTTGTTGACAACGATTTTGACAAACTTCGTTACGATCGATGATGCTACGAATGTGCCGAATTGAGAGGAGCTGATCGTCCACCATGAAGCCAAACCGAGAAAGACAGAAGACTATAATTCTCGTCTAACACTCTGGTTCTCTCTAGTTGTTTGAAAGGTACAATATGCTTGTTCAAACGATTGGTATAGTAGCTGTAAGTGTGGCAAAGATGAAAGACGAGCTTTCTGACTCGCGATCGTGAGAACATGATGCTCATATCCATTGGTATCTCGTGGATACCAATGCGGATCTGAATTTCTCTCAAATCGTATAAGAATGGAGACCATTCTGTTGGACTCGGTTGTTCAGCCCAGTCATCCGGATCGCGATCATTGAATGATGCCTCGTAGAAGAGATCTTCGACCTTAAACTTGTGACAAACTCGAATCAACAAGAGGGTATGGTCGATTGTCCATTTGCTAGAACTCCATTCTACAACCTCGAGACTATGAAAGTTCGCTCTTCTAGCTCTCGGAAGATGTCTTCCCGGATTGGCCAATACTGCTCGTAAAGTGACTGCCATTTTGCGCATACTTTGATTCAAATTTGGTTAATCAAATACTAAGAATTGTGAATTCCTCGTATTATTTCTTTTTTCTATCGATCAGCTCTTGCAAAAAGTGAGGAACACTTTTCCACACCTTGGTTTGTCTCGTTGCCCAAACTTGTTGAGCTATCATTTTGCGAACATTGATATCCATCGGTTTCAACATTTCGTTCCTTTTTGAGACCAACAAAATTGTGGCCAAGCAGCAATTTCTCCAAGCTCTTCTGTTGCTTTCAACAATTTTGATCACTTCTCTCGCCGGAATGAAATCTTTGGGAGGCATCAAATCTTTGTCTACTGGTCCGTTGTAAGAAGAGCATGAAATTTTCCTGACAGTGAGATTTTCTGTCTTGGCATGTTTAAGCCACTTTTCGCTATACACGAAATCATAGAATGACCTCACTCGGCTTCGAATTGCATCACGATCTTCCGTCAATATGATGCATCGAATTGAAGCGATGTTTGCTTCAAAAAATAGTGATTGTAAATCGTGAGGAAGGTCGTTCCCATTGTGATGTACCACGATTTCCTTCAGCAAGAGAGGCAAATGTGCACAATTTTTGGTGTATTTTGGACGCCAAGTGGTTCTGGCACTGGAAGGAACAAAGATCAATCGTTTGACTGCATGCTTGCGACACAAAAAGATCAAATCAACGATGTTCTTTTGGCCCCATTTTGATGTAGACCAAACGTCCACTGCAATGGTATCAATTTGAATACCATCGTATACGGACTGGTTGGAACAAACTATGCTTAAAAAAGCTTGCATCTTTTGATCACATTTTGACACAAAATTGGCCAGTCATTTCTTTCTCCAAACTGACATTCCTCTTGTTTTCCAAATCATGCGAGCAATCATTTTGCAAACGTCGCGATCGATGTTGATCTTCTTGGCGAGAAATATAGTGAAAACAGTTTTGCACTTTTTGCGCGAAAACTCTATCGAATTTTGACGCAAAAAGTATTACGCGAGAGTCCAATTTGCATACTCGGGAGGATCGATGACGGTTCCATCTATCGTCTCAAAACGGACTTCCATTATGTTGGAATTTATTGAGCCAATCTTTATCCAAGATGAAGTTCAAACAATTCTTCACACGTTTTCTTTTTGTGACGAAGATTATCGACCCAATCGAAGTGAGAGTGAACAAAGTTTTGAAGCACCTTGGTAGTTCACTTGTGTCACAAAAATCATGCAGAACGGAAACCGATTTGATTTCGTGACGTATGCACAATAGAATCAAATCGTGAATTTGCTTTTCGCTCCACATGTTTGATAAAATCATTGCCTCCATTTTTTGAGGCATGTCGATTATTTAGCCAAATCATTTTGTGTGAAAATGTCGAAACCAGTCGTGGTTCGTTTAAGGATCAAGGGAGGCGTCATTGTACAAAACTGTGATGTCTATATTGGGAGAAAACAAACGCAAGGCGGGTGGAATCTCAAGGAATCAGAATGGGAGAACAAACATAACGTCAAGACGTTGGGACGAGATGTTGCCATAGCCGCTTTCAAACGTGATTTATACAGGTGGGTGGCAGATGATCCTCACACTTGGATTCCAAAACTAGTCTCACTTGAAGGTAAGACTTTGGGTTGCTGGCGTCCTCCGTGTGAAGATGAAAGTGTACCCACTTGTCATGGAAATGTGATCGCTCATTTGGTGGATTTGTGTTGTCAGATTGTGAATACGGATGGTCCTCCCAGTGAGAAAGCAGTAGATGACTATTGGCATGAACTAGTTGGACAAAAATAGTGCAAGGCAATTAGTTGCCGCGTAATGTTCGAACAATTTTTGTTCTTTCATAGCTCGAACATGTTGAAATGACGGCCATAGCAATTTCATCATAAAATGAGTTATAAAAATTAGAAAAACATGTAGTTTGAATCTTACACAAGATACGAGCAATATGAGTGACTATACCACTCTCCGTTCGATTATTCAAGCCGCTTTGACCCGTCATCGTCTCGAGAAGATGACCGGTTGCTACCAACTGTTCACCGCTGACCAAATGCGAGTGGTAGTAGAGGATTGGAACGATCGTCAGACCGCTCAGACCACCGCGCCGATGCCGTTTCAGCCGCAAATTGGTCAGATCATGGGCCCAGCACAGTTTCAGCCGCGAGTTCCGTCTCCGTACCAATCGGATGAGGAAGACTTGGACCCCGCAGAGCACGACGCTGGAGACCATCGAGATGACGGCGAGTTCCCCAGAGTTGCCTCCAGTAGTACGGGCTTCTTTGAGACAGGCTGGGACAAGCGTTTGAGTGATACTCGCTTCCGACAGCTCCTCGAGCAGTATTGCCCGCTGGTCGTCAAGGTTCTGAATGAGTTCCCCGGACAGCTCTTTCTGGCGGGAGGCAGTATCGTCTCGCTCCTGTCTAGCGGTAAGCCGGCTTACCGCGCAGATTGGGATCTGTTCGTTTGCGCCGAGAATGCCGAAGCGGCCGAGATGGTGATGAGACAGGCCGCCAAGATCATCGAAGCCAACTTGGACGGAGAGATCGAAGTCACGACCACGACGCAAGCCACCACTTTCGAACGTAATAGCAATGCGCAAAGACCCTACGTTAAGTTGCAAATCATTCGCCGTTTGTACCCGGCAGGACGTCACGACATGATTCCGGGTTGCTTCGATCTGTGGCCGTCTCAGTTCATCTGGTCTCCCGCCACTGGGTTGCAAGGGACGCTACCTGGCATGCTGTCTTTGCTCATCAAGGGCTTTCCGCTCGATCTCCATCGACGCAGTCCTGCGATGGTCAATCGCATCTCGAAGTATGTCGAGCAGAAGGGATTCAGTTGCTTTCTCACCGGTGTCGATCCGGAGAACAGTCAGGCTGAGTTCGGCTGGCAGCATCCCGAGCACAAGAAAATCAGAGAGGCGTTCGTGAATATTGGCGACTCTCTGTACATCGTTCAGAGCGGAGGGGGACTTGGAGCCGACTACGAGTTTGCCAGTGTGGAGGCCGACGAGGAAGACAAAGAACATCACAGCATCTGGACCAATCTGAGATGTGCGATGACGGGTCTGCCGAACATCACGATCGCGCTCAGCAATTACGAGGACTTCTGCACCCAGCAATGCGATCTGCACAGATCTCTGTTTGGCAAGTTCCGCAACCTGGGCGATCTCCGAAACGTCAATCAGACGACGCTCCGCAAGTTCTTCATGGACGACAAGCTCAGGAAAGAGTTCTGTGTAGAATTCTTCGGGGGAGAAGATATGTTCAAAGCTTCGAGACTGTGGGAAGAGAACTGCAAGTCGATTGCGGCGCCCCTCGTTCCCAAGTTCTGCGGCGACACTCCAGCCTCCAAGTACTGGAAAGTGGAGAGCCCGGGTGCCCAAGGCTTTGGTCAGAACTGCCCCCGTCCGATCGCTCCCCGAGACTACTATGGCGAGAGCTACTATCCCATGGTTGCGGGAGTTCCTCCCCACGAGGTGCTGGCCATTCGCTATCTTCGTTGCGTCAACAGATGGCCGCTCGATGTGGAGAGACTTTTGTGCCGCTATTTGCTCTCTCTGCACTCCCGCGATATCTTTCACATGCTGAACCTGTAAGCATCACATAAAAATAACTCAAGGTCCTTATGGACCACAAGTGAATTACCTATTTTTGGATACGATTGTGATCTAAATGCAGTTGTTTTTTGTAGACTACGATCCAACCAAGGCGGCCCAAGCTTTGAGCGACGTTCATGTTCGCAAAATGCCTACCGAGGCGGCTCAACTCTTGTCCACAGCTTATCGGGTCATGGTTCCGGACACTGAACTAGCAATTTGCAAATCCTACAATCCAGGCGGCAGAATTGTCAAGTGGCTACTTCAATCATCTGCTAATTTCCTCTGGTTGTTGCAACATGGTCAAGCTTTGTGCGATGAATTCGAGTATCGTTTTGAGAAAAAGCATGCTTCCCAGAAGTACATCGCCTTGCTTGACATTTCTGATCTCGATTTTCCTAGCAATGAGTTTTCCGAGCCTCCTCTCGTGATGGATCAATATCTCAATCTGATTGTTCCCAGCAAGAGAATCAAATCGCAATCTCTTGAGGATCGGAAAACGATCACTTTGTGAATGGAATGCGAAGCCAGATAGACGACCAATTTGGTTCGATTGGTATCCCAAACGTCCAATCGTTGATGGTCCTGGTTGCGGCGGCTTCAGGATAGACGTAGAAACAAGCGTGTGGTATAATCCTTTCGACACGCCAGATTTATACAGAGAGCATCTCAAGTCTTTGATACTTGATGATTTTTACTTGTGGGCTAAGCGTCTCAACAGGTTGAGAAATAATACTCTCCACTGTTCTTGTCGTTCGAGTCCTCAAATAGTCAAACCAAAAGAGACTATTTGTCATGGCGATGTGATTGCCGACTTTGCTGAAGCTTTGTCTTCAAGTGATCCCGACATGTTTAAGAAACTATTCGTAAAAAAGAGATTAAGCAAGTAAAGACATGCGATGTCCTTCTATGGCGTTCTTGCCGGAGTCATCGTGACAGGTGTTGGAGCGACATTAGGAGGGATTTCTGCTTCCATCACTGGAATTCAATCGACAAAAGCAGATAATAGTGCGGCTAGAAGCACACTTTTGGCATCATGTTTTACCGTGATTATCGGCGTGATACTTTTCTTGGCGACTCTCGTGCTTTTCTTCATGTATCAACGCAAGAAGAAATACGGGAATGCCAAAGCGCTAGGAATCACTGTTATCATTCTGGCAATTCTTTCGCTTTCATTGCTCTTGACAGGCGCCATCATCGCGGGCGTTGAAAGCAACAGCTATAAGCTCAGTAATACTGTCGTATACAATGCTCTTCGCACCGCTGCAGTTTTAGTCGGTGTGGGAGTCTTGCTGATGCTAATCGGCTACGGAATTCTCTACCTTGTGATTGGACGAAGAACGGGAGGAAAATAAAACGAAGTGTTTTAGCACTAAGTTAAATGCACGATCGAACTATTTTGATTGGGGTTGTGGCGATCGTTGTCGTCATCGTTGTCGTCTGGTGGTTCAAAAACCATAACGACGATTGTGAAAGCGTCTCGAAAAGTCACATGGTGACCACGCCGCTTACCCCCGATCGCATCATGGTGATCTTACGCGATCCCAGCACGAAGGAACATCTGATGGCCAAATTCTCTAATAAGGGCGATCTCTCTAATAGTGAAACTTTCATCAACATCATGTTGGATCACATTGAAGGTCTCATTATGCCACGCAAGTAAAAGTCTAGAGATCTTCACTTGTTTTAAACAAAACTTGATACTTTTTGTACCGTGTTTTTATCAAGCAAGAGGATTCGACTCTATTTTCTTGAAGAGAGCAGATTGTTCCGGCGGAGTTTCCTTCACTTCTGGTTCTGGAGGTAAAACTGTGACGACTTCATCTGTTTGAACAGGTTTTCTTAAACAGCAGCCCATCCTGTTTCTTCAAACTGTGTAAAACTTTAGACTCAAAAAGCACGATACCAGAAAGATCAAACTTACTTCTCTTCGCTTTCTTTCCTCGGTGTCAAATTCTCGATGAATTCTGCTTTCAACATAGCGTTTCGTTCCGTGGATTCCTGTCTTTTCTTCCGGCGCCACAAAAAATGTCCCGCGATGGTTGCCGTCGCGACGATCAAAACTACTCCTCCTGCTGCGGCACCATAAATCCAAACTGGAAGACTATCAGGTTTTCCTTCCACTCCGTCCATTTTGAAGCATCGTTTTTAACTCCAGTTTTCAGGCTTGTCGTCAAAAATCGTCTCCCGAGAAATCTTGATGCTCGAACATCTTGATTTTACTTGTTTCCTTCGTTGACTTCGACAGGTTTCGGAATGTCTCGACCCGGGTTGCCGCAAAAATCTGGTACAACGTAGTCGACAAAAGTCTCGCAAACGTTGCCTTCTTCGTCCAAAATCGAGATCGGCATTCCTAGTCCACTCATTTCACAACAAAAGATAAACTTTTTAGTCAACTGAAAAGACTATCTGATTTTACAATTAAAATCAACCTACAAAAACGAGTAGTTCGAAGAAATGTCGAAATTAGCAATCTTTACGGCATCGACTGATGCTCTTTCCGCTCGCATGGTTGTGGAAAAGATTTGCCTCGACAATGATGTCCCGGTCGATCTTTCTTCTGCGGGCGGATTTGGTTCTCAAGCAGGAAAGCTGGCAGAACTTCTTGGCGTCGAAGTTTGGATCGCCTTGAAGATGATCTGGGAGGCAAATCCGTGGCCAAATGATGATCTCTTCAAGGAGAGAACCATCATTTCCCCTCCAGGTCAAAGTCTTCGTAAGTCAGGAGATGAAACTACTTTGCCCTTCGATGAGGATCAAATTCAGTCCTACTTGAGATTTCGCAGAGCATGTCTCACAATGATCTCCATTTTTGACATGGTTCCTGAAAGATTGCTTCAAACAAAGCCGCAACCTTCTGATCATGTGGTGCAGGAATTTATTCAACACGCTTTGTCACAAAGTGTCGAACATGGTTCGTGCAGATTGTTGGACAATGGTAGCATAGTTCATTCAAGCGGTACGGGACCAGTGTTGAAAAGTCCGCTCTTACTTCGTCCTCTCATGAAATTACTTCAAGGAGGAATTTTGCTACCTAATCTGGCCACAGCTGTTTTACTGAGGAATCGCATCAAGGAAATCATGATCGAGGCTGCCGAAAGAGACAATCGTCGTAGAATTGGAGTAAAAAAGTAGTGTGATCAATACGGTCACAAAACAAGGCATTTTGGTGCCACGTTTTATCCAAAGTTGAGGTCCCAAGGTTGATACGATCGACTCACAGTTTTGAGAGCTTTGTCATACGCTCTGGCCGCTTCTTCTGCACTTCCGAATTCTCCCAATTCGACAGTAATGGTAGCTTTCCATCCGCCTCGACATTTCTTCACACCGATGAAATCGGTGTGTTTCGCTCTCCATTTCTCAAGTATGGTCATCAAATCAGGCTCGATATTCCACGAGCCTATGATCAAAGGAATGAGCTTATTATCATTCAAACGAACTCCCTTTCCGTAGCAATATGTTACAATCGAATCGTGGCAAAGAGCACACATTCTGGGATCTTCATGTTTGAAAAAGACGATCCCTTTGTGGACACATTCATAGTAACATTTGTTTTCGTTTGCTTGTCTAACTCCGACTAAACCTTCGTGACAAGGATCGTTCGACTTGTTTTTAGCATTCCCTTTCAACGTGGCGATTCTCAAGTTAATACTACGGTTGTCTAACCTGTCGCCATTGATGTGATCAACCACGAGATCATCAGAGAGATTCGCCAGTTTATTAAACTGGACTACAACTCGATGCATCAAACCGAGACGAGATTTGGCATATCCTCCTGATGAAAGATGCCACTTCACTGTAGTCAAAAAAGAGATCAGATTTCCATCGCAACGAGCAAACTTTCCTTCTCCTCTTTTCCCGCTCAGAGGAATCAAAACTGTATCAAGCTCCATTTCGACATGAAGAGAAATTCTTTAGCTTCATGGCGGAGCAAGTTGAATCGCAAAGATTTCCACTTGTTAAACCAAAAATGATGTCTCTCGAAGTAAATTGTGTCAAGACTAAAGAGAACGTTTTATTATGTTCTTTGAGGATCACGCAAATAGTCAAAGAGAACAAAATCTGTCACATCAAGTTGCGTTACAAAGTTCAAGACGGCAAGATCATACCTTTGGAGGAAGATAGTATCCTCGATCGTCACTGGCGCGGTTTGTCAGTAAGGACTCTCGGCTATGGAATCTTGATGTTTTTTCTCAAGACGAGACACGTTTCTTCAAAAGAATGGACGGAATTTTGGTACTTGAAGAGGGAAAAGAAGGATTCTCTTAGTTATCGAATGTATAACTGCGGCGAGAAATTCATTCGCATGAACGCGCTGCTACACTCTGGCAAGAAAAAGTAACTTCGCTCGGAGAGAGCAGTGTTGTAGAAATTTTTGATCAAAAGACTCGACAACCTTTTTGATCATCATGTCGACAAACGGCTTGATCAAAAATCTCCCAAAAGTGAATCTCTTTTTGTCGAACAACTCGAGTTTATGTTATTTTAGCAAGATGTCTGCAAAGAATTCCCCACTCAAGAGTTCAAGAGGATTCCAATCGTCGTACTCTTGAGGAAAACGCAAAGTAGGTAAAATGACCCGATTTCTGACGAGAACGCGGACGAGACTGTCAGGTCCTGATAGATAACTTTCATCAATACCGATTAGTTCGAACCATTTGCTAAACAAAGGATCGAGATTGATGTCAATTCCTTGGTTGACTTCTCGTTCTCTCATCAACTTAATCAGAAAGTAATTAATATCTGCGAAACCTTTCGCACTATTATCGACTCGATAACCAATGTCTTGATGTCCCAAGACTTGAGGTTTCATCAAGTGTCTCATGAAGCTAAAATCAGTAGTTTTGACAACAATTCGAGCATTCAGTATTTTCCATTCTCTTTCACCAGCTTCATCAGAAAGTTTATACGTCCAGCTTTCACTTGCTCCGACTTCTGCTCCCAAAAAAGTCTCGTCAGGATGAATGGAACGGTAGAGAAAGTTTTGGGGCGAAGAGTCGTGATGAAAGTATTGAAGTTTGTTCAAGCAGGTGAGAGCAAAAATGGCCTGCCACAATCCTACCTTGATTTTACGCTCATCTTTCACATGTTCGAGAAAATGTCTGAGGTCACCATCCATCTTCTCATTGATCAAGTAGAGATCATAAATCGGTTTGCTTTGTTTTCCACCCGTGCGAAGCCACTCAGGAACATCACTTTCCTCTCTTGTCTTACAACTGAAGAAACCAGCATATCGTTGTATGTGATAAAGAAATCCGTGGTCAGAAGTTCCGTCCAAAAGATCAGTCAAAAGTGAGGCTCCCATTACTTCACCGAACTGGCCACCAGTATACGCTCCGTCAACAGCATCAGAAATACGCGGTTTCACATTGAGTACTTTCTTGATTACCACTTCTGACCACCATTCTGGAACAAAGTAGACCGCTCCTTCGCGCCCCCTTCCGATCGGAACCTTGTTAGCCAAGAAATGATCCATCGCCGGACAAACTGCAGGATTATTGTCGCGACGAAATAGTTGTTCGAGTGGTTTTGCTTCCTTCATCAACTTGGAAATCTCTTCTGGACTCACAATTTCTGGCGTTACGGCTTCACTCAAGAGCAAACTGTGGTAGACTTTTGTCTCTTCCGCAGGCCAGAAATGTTCCCTCAAGACTCGATATGCGGAGGAAGTCAAGAGACTTCCTGATGATTTTTGCAAAAAGAGAAAGCTTTTATTGTGCAGTGCATTCTTCACGATGTTCCATTCTTTTTCCTCCCACTTGGAAATATCGCATGCCACGACGATTGCATCATAAATTTCTCCAGAAAGGGACTGCAAGTTTGGAAGGTAGATGAACTCTGAGCTTGCTCCTTTTGGGAGAACAACTTCATCCTCCTCGAAGTCTCCTTTTTTGGAACAAAGTACGGCCACCCGCATTTTCTTTCCGAGATCCTTTTGATCCGAGAATTATTTTAACAAGATGTCGGCAAAGAATTCGCCATCGAGTAGGCGAAGAGGATCCCAACTGTCATATCTAGAAGTAAAATCTTTGGTATCATAGATGATACCCAACTGTTTCAATTCATTGATGAATCCAATTCCGGCTGATAAATTGTCGACGTTTATTCCTAAAATTCTGAACCACTCATCGAACAAAGGATCAAGATCGAATTTGAATTTCATGCCGTACTCCGAGTAAGCCCGCATGAATAAAGACATAAGAAAAAAGTTGACGTCATTGTAGCCTTGCGGTGTACGCTCATCACGATGAATACCACGATTCTCTGTGGTGAACAAGATTGGCTTCCGAAGATGAGTCAGGTAGCCGAAATCGGTTATTTTAGCAACCAGCTCTATGTTTGGTAGTTTCCATTCTCTCTCACCAATTTCATCAGAAAGTTTATACGTCCAGCTTTCACTTGATCCTACTTTTGTTCCTTCATAGATTTCGTCGTGTGGAACTCGACGATAAAGAAAGTTTTCTGCAGAAGGATCATTATGGTAGTATTCAAGTTTGTTTAGACAAACTAGTGTAAAAATACACTGCCACAAGATTACTTTGAGTTCCTGCATACTTTTCGCCACTGTACAAAAGTGAGCGATATCTCCTTCCATCTTTTCGCTCAAAAGATAGAGATTGTTATGTTGTTTATCTTCTCCGCAAGTAAAAAAACCAGCATATCTCTGCACGTGGTAAAGAAATCCATCATCAGAAGTAGAATCCAAGAGCCTAGAAAGTAGAGACGCTCCATAGACTTCTGTAAAAATACTAGTTGTGTACTTTCCGTTATAAGGCTTCCCTTCTCTCATTTCGACGTTTTGTATTACTTTGATTACGACTCCAGACCACCAATCGTTGATTTGGTATACAGAACCTTCAGATCCTCCGCCTATGTATCGGTCAGATGGTTCAGCGTCAATATTCCGGTTATTTACTTCTTCTTCACGTAGAATAGCATCCAGTCGCAAGCAAATCTTTGTGACATGACTGTTTTCAAAAAGTCTGTCCAGAGAATCTTCTTCTTTCATCAATTCTGCAATAACTTCTGGTCTCACAATTTCTGGACCGAGAGTTAAACATCGCATTAAAATGTGGTAACTTTCAGTTTCCTGCCATGGAACAAAGTAGTCTCCTAAAAATCTAAAAACTGTGAAAAAATCTAGAGTCTTACTCTTTTTGACATAAAGCATGCCAGATTTGGTTAAGGCAGAACTAATTTTGTACCATTCCGCGTTTTCCCATTTTGAGACATCGCAAGTGACTACAACATGTTCGAACTCATCTCCATCAAAAGAATCCAAATCTGATTCGTACGTGACTTCACTCAGAAGAACACTACTTTCATTAAAATCGCCCTTTTTTGAGCATAACACAAGTGTAGACATTTCATCTTTCTTTCAATCGTCAAAAAGTTTTCTTCTTTTGATTCAAATGTGTCAATCTGCTCAAACATCGTTGGTGGCGTTTGTTGTGGCAACCTTGATCGCTCTCTTGGTTATCACACGAGGAAAAAAGAATGGAATCTGGAATGGATGCTTCATTCTGGCCTTCATTTCTATTCAGTTGCTCGAATTTTTCATCTGGTGGAACAGACGAAAAGAAGGACTTACTGATTCGGCAGAAGAAGCTCTAAAAGAAGGCGATGGTCCTCGTAATGGACCATCAGGTGAAGCTCTCACGAGACTCATCTTGATCGCACTTTGGCTACAGCCTTTGGTACAAACTTTCATGGCATATAAGTACGGCCAGCCTCGCTTCAAGTCACAACTGCTGGTTCTCACTATGGCTTACTTTGTGATGTTTATTTGGTCCATTGTGAGAGCTACAGATTCCAAGCGAAGTTTTAGCACTCATCCTGTCACGGGACAATGCGGAGAGGGACATTTAGTTTGGACTACTAGGGGACAGAATGAGACATATGAAGAGTCTCTAGGTACTTTCGTTGGGCCTGGACCGGCTTCTCTCATATACGGTTTCGGTTTGATTTTCGGGCTACTTTTCATGCGACCAACTAAGTTTGGAATCATGTTGCTCGTTCTGGGAGGAATTATGTTGACTTACAATGCCAAAAATTATCGCACCGGCGAGTCTTCCTCCATGTGGTGTCTTTGGGCTATCTTCTATGCTTTTCTAGCTTTGATCATGGTTTATTCGCGCGAGAAACAGGCATGATGCTTCAAGTTTTGACTTGTTGCCTCGAGATTCGAGTCTTCCGGAGACAAATCTTGCTGCGAACTTTATGTCCAAAAGTCGTGAAACCCGCTAACACAAACCTTTTTCAAACAGTCCAACAAGCCTTCGCCTCGAGACTTGAGTCTTCCGGAGACAAAACTGGCTGCGAAGTTAGATGCCAAAAGTCATGAAAACTGGAGACAGTAACCTTTTGCCTCTGGATTTGAGCCTTTCGAAGGCAAATCTTGTTGCGAAGTTAGTCACCAGGAGACACAATAAAAGAATTCTTCACGCCCCGAAATGGGAGCCAAGAAGAGATGGCTTGTGGCGGCGATTGTCGGGGCAATATTGTCTCTAGCATTTGCCTTCTTCAGGTTGCGAGCTACTTCTCCCATCAGAGATATCACATGGGAAACAAAAGTGCCAAAGCATATTGACATAGCATGGAGTGACGATGTTGATAACAGCCTTTCGACTGTAATTTATAACATTTATTGGTCCAATCAGCCTGGCATCAATATTCGAAAGCCTGGAACCTATCGTCGTACCATTCAGGTAACTAACTTCCAAAATCAAGGTCGAAACTTAGCGAGAATTTACGCTCCCTACGAATGGGTCTACTTTGTCATTACAAAAGATAACTTCAAAAGCAAAGAATATGAAGCACAATTGTTGGCAGATAGTTCTTTCACATGTCGCAACTTGAATCCGATCATCGTGACCAAAAAGGATGATCAAATTATGATCAAAGTTGCCGTTTTGGAGGGAGCAGATAGCTACATTTTGCGTCAATACTTGCTGGATGGTACCTTACGCGAAGAAGAATTTGATGTAAAAGGATTGCAAAATATTGTCCTCAAAGTGCCAATTTTGCCCGAGTCTCTGGGATACCTCGCGATGAAAAAATCTGCGGAGACCTTCGCGCCCGAATTTCTCTTTTATCACGAAAATCTTTCGTCTGGGCATGATAAATGGGAGACGGTAACTCGACTTTGTTGATGGTGGTAATCGTGGTGATCGCCATCATCGTTGTCCTCTGGCTTCTCTGGAATTTGAACAAGGATTCCATCAGGGTTGGACCTCGCCCCGAACCAGTGGGCGGCGTCAAGTCTGAGAATGTCGGCCCTGGCGAGGTCAAAATCTCGTGGCACAAGGCGTTGAACGCAACGAAGTACCGCATTTTCATTGGTGGCGACAATGACGGAGACTACGATGATGCTCCCATGAGCTCGAAGAAGGTGGGAGCTACTCGTCCCTTCGTGAAGGCTGGACCCAAGGTCGGCTGCGGACAGGATTGTTGCCCAGGAACTTGCGATGCTTGCGTTTCGCAACAGAACTACCAACAGCTGATCGAGACGACTCATAACGAGGTCATCGTGGAGTCTTGCCAAGCGCAATTCTGCTATATCGTTGTGGCCTACAACGAGTTCAACCAGTCTGGAGAATGCACAACGGTCTACTTCGCGAACCCTGAATGCAGTTGCGAAGATGTCGAGGCTTGGGTTGCCAGCAGCAACTGCACAGGAACAGTCATCAAGTGGCGACGCCCGAAGTGCTGCGAGTTTCTTCACATCTACGTCAACAGTGTTCAAATTGATGTCGTTGATGCCAGGCTCGAGACCATCACTTTGCCTTCCATCCCGCTCACGGCGACTATCAAAGTCGCCTGCGAAGGTGATTGCAGCACTGGTCCACAAATCATCATCCAGCCTCTTCCCATGCCTCCTCACGACGATGACTGTGGCTGCGAGGAGCATCATCATCATCATTCTTGCAACGGTCCTCGGGTGAGTGGTCCTCCAGGGTTCAAATCTCGTCCTCGCTCACGCCCCGCTCCTCGTTTGCCAGTTCCCAACAAACGTACGGACAGGGCTCGTCTCGCAGTGGTTGTTCCAAAGACTCCCCGAGTTGCGATCCCTAAGCAATGAAGTAAGTAACTACGTTCATATGAACGATGTTGAAGCAAAGTGAGGAATAATTTTTGTCAAGAAAGGAGGAGAAAAGTTGTCACAAATGGATCCGGAATTATGCGGAGATTGTGAGGATCCAATGTTCATCTACGAGGAGTACAACACCGATATTGACACTTCGATGGACGATGCTGGAGACTACTGGCCATGCTGGACGAAGGAAGATTGCAAGGACTCGAGCTTTGTCTATTGTGACAGATGTAAGACCATCGGAGTGATCTGCGTTCGATGCGACGAAAGAATGTACCTTGATGGACACATGGGATTCGACATTGGAGGAACTGAGCACATGCGTAGTGCCAAAACTGGCATCCAAGCACAGTTAGACAAACCAAGTATCAAACTTGATCGAACCAAGCCTCGCTTCGAGGTGAAAGACCTGGGAAAGAAAAAGTTTAGGCTCACTGATTGGTTTCCTTGTGGTCCGAATGGCAACTACCGTCATTTCTGGTCGTGCGGAACTTGCGGAACTTCTCGTTCCTTCGGGTTGTTATAAATTCTCATGACCAATGTTGGTCATGTGAAAGTATTGAAGTAATGAAATTTGTTCATTCTACTTTGAAATAAGATGGAGCCAGTCTATATTTTCAAAGTAGTCCTGCTGGGAGATCCAATGGTAGGCAAATCTGCTTTCATCAAGAGATGCACAAGCGGTTCTTTCAATTCAAACTACGTGAAAAGAGTCGGTGTTGACTTCACGAGCAAAACTGTTCAACTTCCTGATGGAAAACAAGCGCATATACATTTTTGGGATATTTTGGGATCCAGTCGTGTAATAGATCAGCCTAGCATCTATTTTCGCAATACGCATGGCGCAATTGTGATGTATGATTCCAACGAACCGAATGGCAAAGCGCATGTAGCAGAATGGAAAACATTATTGGAAACTTATGCTACACTTGATGGAAAACCATGTAATCCTCCTACGATTCTGGTAGCAAACAAACTTGACCTCGTTTGTAAGAAATCAGATGAATACGACAGAGAAGAACTGATGGCCACTACAGATACTCTCGGATTTGTGGCCGGGTATCCTTGCTCTGTGGCCGCGAACTGGAACGTCGATCCGATAATCAGAACGCTGATCAATAGAATGATCGAAACGCAGCCCATCGCTAATCTAGAAAAGGAAGTCACTCTGTTCGAAGACAATGGCAACCCAGAGGAGAAACCAGGCTGTATCGTTCAGTGATTCAAACAGTTATTTATTCACGCTATCCGTATGGATATAATGATTTTAAGACAACATGTTGTCTCACTCAGATCTCGACGGTTGCCTTCATGTGATGACCACCCTTGGCCCACAGAAATCCTGCAGTTGCCAAAGCAATGGAGAGACCAAAGAACATCAGAGCGTTGTTCTTGTTGTACTCATCCTGTGCAGTCTCGACGGTACGATCCTTGACCAGGTAGATGATGTGAAACACCAGTCCGACGACCAGGGCGACAACTGCCAAAAGCAGAAGAAGTTGCTGCGTGCTGAAGCTTTTGTCTCCCATTCTTGCTTCCTTTCATGCAACAGCTTATTTTTCCATTTTTTGCACGATTTTACTTCTTCCGCGCGTCAAGAATTTTTTCACAAATCGAGAAATCTTCCGTTTTCTCCTCGAATTGGTAAGGTTCCCGATCCACGCGCGAACTAGCCGTAGGAAGCAAACATCCTCGCATGAAGGCTTCATCGAACTCTCGCATGGTCCAGATTCGCGCATATAATTCTGGTTTCGCTTTGCGAGCATTCTTGATTTTCAAGAGTTCCAGAACTCCGCGCTTCCCAAAGTCTAGAAATGTTGGTTTCGTGGCGGCCAAAAAGTATTTGCTACCTCCGCACATCTTGAGCTTGACATAGCGACCATGAGTTGCAATTACTTTGATCTGCACATCTGTACAGCAAAAGATCCAAATCATGCGATCATAGAATTTCTCTCTCTCGAGAATCGTCTCGCCTGGTACGACGGACTTCTGAAATTCGATCACGATATCTTCAGCATTGATCATATCAGCGATATGATTGATTCCATCTCGTTTGATGATAATTTCAAGAAAATCGGGTTCTACACGATTTTGCCACCAGCGATGCCACTCTCCCATCACTCGTGAACACGATCCGCAATCAACATCGAGTCCTCCAGCATGAGCATAGTGCCACACTACTTTGGCTCCCTTCTTTCCCACAACGTCGTGACCATCTGCGCAAACCAATTTGCCTTTATGAATGCTCGAATCGTAAGCAGAAATGTGAATTCTCTTGATGCGATTCTCGCGTTCGTACGCTATGAGGATTGACATTTTTACATGATCGGAGACTTCTTGTTTCTAAAGTTCAGTTCCAATTATGGAAGAAGAAATTATCAAAGTGATCTTCGTTCTGCTCGTTTTGGTTGTGATAGCAGTGTGGCTAGGGAGATGCTCAGGTGATAAAATCAGGGTGAACAAATCAGGATCATATCGAATCCACTCTGCTCTCACGCATTGATAAAAATCATGGCTCGAATGGAGCCTAGATTGTAGTTTATGATGGAAAATCAAACTCATCACATATCGGCCAAGCTCGTGGCCGCTGCCTTCCTTGCACAAGGAGACTTGGCAGTGGTACCATAGACTTGGACGAACATGGGAATATCCATGTTCGGACCCTTGCCTCCCTTGAGACTGGCCTTGAGTGCGGCCAAGATCTTGGCATCGCGTCCCCTGGTGTCTGGCTTGATGAGAGGCTTTTTGGTGGCCGCGAGGTATAGGTTGGCGTCGCGGAATGCGTTCGCATTCCAGTTGCCATCCTTGTCCTGAATGCCGTGCGCCTGACCGATCTCGTCGCCGTCCTCATTGGTATACTTGAGGCAGATAGCGCGAGCTCCCGCGGCATTGGCGCCACGATCACCACCGATCTGCGCAACCAGGTTCAAGCGGGACTTCGCAGCTCCCTCCGAAATGCCGCCAGCTTCCTTGCTCTTCCCGACGGCAGCCAGGGTGCGACGGACCATTGCTTCGCGCTCATCCTTCGAGGAATTCCTGCCGATCGGAGCTTCTCGAGCGAGCTCAGCGAGCTCAGCGAGAGAAACTTCGTCGAGCGCTCCGCCTCCATCAGCTTTGCGCTTGGCCGCACGAGTCTGTGCGGATCGTGCGGCACTCTCCTCCTTCACCTCTGCCCAGTCTCTCACTTCATACTTTTCACGCCAGTCGATTCCGTTGGCCTCCAAAAGAACAAGCTTGGGGTTCAACGCGTCTTTCGCAGTGCGGACAGTCGTCCACACTTTACGTCCACGCTTGTCTTCGCCCAGCATGACAGCCTCTCCCTTCTTCTCTCCTCGCGGCTTGTCGGCGACTGGTTTCTTCTTCAAGTAGTTATTTGCGAAAGCCCACGCACCCGCCTCCTCTTGACTGCTGAATGTCTCCTTCGCTGCCTCTCGAGGCCTGGTACGAACGACGCGACGACGAGCACCCTCGGCAATGTTGACATACCAGACGACCTCCCCGTTCTTCTTCTCGCTCTTCCTCTTGTCGGAATTCGCAGTGCGCACCCTTTGAGCCTCCTCCTTGGCATCCTTCTCATTATCATAGCGATGCAGTTGCTGATACGCGTCGCCTCCCTTGGCGAAAGTGGGGTTGATCTTCTTGCCAGCCTTGGTATCGCTGATAGTCCCAACAACAGTTCCGTGAGGAGTGACAATCCACATCTTCTCGTCGTTGTCCACATCAACTGGTTCCTGCTTGACACCGCCACGCTTGGGTGCCGCGGCGGCGGCGGCGGTCTTCCTGGGCGGCGACTTGGATCGTGCGGCGGCGGTCTTCTTGGGCTTCATCTGGAGATCTTCTTCCGGAGAACTCTTGGGGGAAGCACCAGCAGATCGCGCCTTTGGAGAACGCTTTGCAACAGACTCGAGTTCCTCGAGGTCGACCTCGAGATTCTTCAAGTCTTCCTCAGCATTCTCGAACACAATTGTTCCTTCCGGACTTGCCTGCCTGCTTGCCTGCTTGCCTGCCGGACTCCTTCCTTGCATCGTTGTTCCTTTCACTCCAACAGGTTAAAAAATTACAGAAAAACGGAGATTTCTCCCTGTGCACGCGAAAAACGCACGCAGGAGCCAGAAACTGGATTTTTTTCGTCGTTCCCGTCGTCGACCCTTTATTTTCACGACCCGTATCCCATTTCCCTCCCAATTTTATCTGAAAAGAGTCACCATTTAATCCCACGACAATCCGCCCACAATGTCCCAAAAAGGAAGCCAATTGTAGTTTTCCGAGCTATTTCCAAGAGCAGTCAAAACAGCTGGATAATCTTTGGGAGTATCGTTGCGAGGATCGTAAGTCAACATATCGACAATAAAGCTCGTCGCCATGTTATCAGACATGCCAGCATCAGAGAGTTCCCTCCTGAAGTAAGCATTAATCGCAGAATAAGGAACCCCTTTTCGTTGACTTTCGATCAAACTTCTGATCAAAGCAAGTCTAGTGCCAGCCGCACTCTTGCGAGCTTCCACCATAGGCCTACTCTTCGATACGGAGGGAGAACTCACTTGCGCGGATGATTGTCCCAAAACGTATGTGTATGATGCTCCACCGACCTGCCTTTTTTCGCACACATCCGCTTGATTACAGATTCTGTCCATTTAGTTTGACAAAGTTTTTTCAAACTTTGTCATGATTTTTATATCTCGAGTTCTTCCATTTGATCGCAAAGAGAAACAACATTTTCTTCCCCTTGAATTTCTTCAGTTTCGCTTTCTGACGTGTCCATAGCTTCATCACTTGAAACGGACATGGACATCATTTTTCTTCTCAACAAGCAAACAGGACAGTCGCCATATTTGCGTACTTCTTGTATCAAACAACTGTAGTTATCTTGTTCACACAAGAACATAGTAACTGGTCTAACACTTCGACTCATATTGAATTTCATCAGAATTTCTATGAAAATTCCTGTCTTCAAATCTAAATGGATAGTAAATTGTTGATCACTGTTGTGATCGTAGTGATTTTGATCGTGATAATCGTATTCTGGGCACGAGGTGATTCACCATTACCACATCACATCGACAATTTGCATCCCAGAGGAGATTTCCCAGTTTCGGAAACTTTGCCCGCCTTTTTGAGGAAAGATGGTCGTCCAGTAGTGACTGCTCCCAGAATTACTCAAAGAATTTCACTGCCTGCCAATTATGATACTCGGACAGCGTGGCCAGGTTGGATCACGCCTGTTTACGATCAAGGTTCATGTGGTTCGTGCTGGGCTTTCTCTGCTTGTGGAGTCTTTGGTGATCGCATCAATATTGCCAGCAAGGGAGCAGACTTACTCCCTAACGACTACATCTCTCAGTACAATCTTGCTGCTTGCATGAAATGTGGGACCAAAGGACTTAACAAGCCTTGCAACTCTGTGTGCACAGGTCATTACATGGATGAAGTTATCGATTATCTAAAAACGCATGGAACATATTCGCAACAACAAGTTGGAAATCCAGGTGAATACATTTGTTTCGGACCGACCGTACAACCATTTCCCAAACTGTATAAGGCAACAAGTTGTTACAGAGCGAATCCTCATACGTACGGACAGTTAGATAGTCCGCAGAAACTATCTGACAATGAATATGCGATCATGTATGAAATCTTCACGCATGGTCCTGTTACGGCCACAGTGAAAATCTTCGATCCAGTCGGCAAGGGACAAATCGATAAGAACTTCTATCTCTACAAAGGTGGAATCTATGGGGCAAACTGGGATTCCGATCCGCGAGAATCGGATGGATATCATGCCGTCGCTATCATTGGTTGGGGAGAGGAAGCTCCAAGTGCTTCCACCAGCAGTTCAAATAATTTCTCCAAATTTAGGGCGCGCCCCACCAACAATCAGCCTATCAAGTACTGGATCGTTAGAAATTCCTGGGGAGACAAATGGGGAGAAAATGGTTATGCCAAGGTTGTGAGAGGAGTGAATCGCATCATTATTGAAAGTGACAACTGGACTATGTCATACTAAACGAATTTGAATATTTTATTCTTGTTGATGTAAAGTTGTATTGTATTGAGTGAATTTCACTCAATACAATGGAAGCTCAAATCAGATGTTTCACCTGTGGAACGGTCGTTGGTCCCAAAATGGAGAGATATTTGAAGTACAAGGAAGATCTCTATTTGTCAGAACAAGATGCTTTAGACAAAGCGCAAATCATTACGACTTGCTGTCGTATGACCACAATGGGACAAACGAATGTGGCAGAAAGAGTCAATGCAGTCGGAAGAGTTGAGACCATTAAGGGAAAAATGGTTGTTATCCCACCCGAAAACGTGGAGTATCCAATTTCGGAGCCAGTCAGAGTTTCGCCCAAGATAGACGATGGGCGACCGCGATTTGCCGAGAAATTCGAGGAGCAAATAAGTTATGCTACTTATACAAGCTTGAAGCCTGGCATTAAGCACCTTCCTGAGAGAAATGCAGTGAAGACATACTTGGGAAAATATGCCGAATCTCGCGGCGAGCAAAGATCCGCTCTAGTGAAGGAATTCGCGGAAGAAAACATGGCCGCAAAGCATGTGAAGGCGAGTGCACTCTTGCGTATACCGAAATCTATAGCATCTTTGGATGATTGTTTGAAAGCTGTTGTGGATCTCACTGATCTGACAACTTTTACACATGGAGAATTTCTCAATGTAACATTCGAGAACGCTCCAGATATTCTCATTCCGGTTGCTCCTTTCAGCGAGCATCAATATCTCCGAGCAGTTTATAAAGTCGGCTCCACTTTAAGTGAAGTACTGAAAGATCTTGCTGATATCACGAAGAGGCCAGAGCAAATTTTACATGTGAAACTACTGAAGAGCGAAACTATTCTCAGCCATCCAGACATTTTGGTGAAAATGTTCACAGCAAGAAGTCGGGAATCTTGGATCACTTTGAGAGAAGTTTGGGGACCGATGAGAGTAAGAAATGCTTCCATAACGAGGTCAGGAGAGAAACCATTTTGCTTCCTTGAGATAGTCGAACCTCCCACACCTGGATATCTTTCTTCCCTAGGCGAGGTTGTACGCAAAGTGGACAGATCGATTCTCTCTGCTGCAACAGAAAGAGGAGGAACTTTCGATATAACTGGAGGCGATGTGAGAGTCTTTATACCACAAACTACGATCGCCAAGTACGCTTCCTATATCGCCAAACTGGAGAATGCTATCAAAGGAATGAAAGTGGGATCTGCTGCCATCAATCCGGCAGGACAAACGATTATTCTACTTGAACATCCAGAATTGGAAGACAGTATGACTCTGACTTTCGACAAAGTAGACATCATGACGGAAAATGGAGAGCCTTCCTTGGAAGAAATGAATGGAGCGACAGTTCGTTCCATCGTTCATTCTCGTGAGAATGAAAACGTCTTCATGATAGTATTGAAGAAGGAAGCAAGAATTTTCGTACTCATAGTTACAGACAAACTGGTTGTAACTAAAGGACTGAATCAAATTCAACCATTCGATTATCCATTCAATCCCAACGCATGAAAAACAGAGTGTTTCCATCTTTTGTGAACATTTATTTCTAGTCCTGATGAAACATGGACGCGAAACGTGAGAACTATGATTTTGCTTTCGGCAAGGGAATGTGGTATGATGTTGGTACAGGCGACATTCTTACTCCAGAATCTGCTGCTCTTTTGGTCAGTCAGCGCAAAAGAGTTTCCACACCACGTCTTCGGATTGTAGGTACTTATGCCAAACAATTGCGCAACTTCGAGATGAACCTATCAGTATCAAAAAGTGATAACATGAAGGTAAATATCATTGATCGATGGAATGATACGCACATGGTCGTCACGATGAAAAATGAGAGAGGATACTATAAGCTCACAAGTTTATTGGAATCTGCACAAATACCAGTGAATTTGTACGCTTTATCAACCGGTCAAAGCTTAGTGGTAGAAAGAAAGCACCGCGCAAATGTATTCCAAGCGTTGAACAGTGTGGGAACTGAGATTTCCTATCAGAATCGAGAAGTGGCCGAACAAGATTGGCGAAATTCGCGCATCCAAACTTATGAACACCAAGTTTCTCGCAAGGGACAAGATCGTTTCTTTCAGTTGTCGCAAGATGGTGTGATTATTTCTCTACTTTTTGACGGTCATGGTAATAACAACACGATAGAATACATAACTACTCACCATTCGAGGTTTGCGGAACTCGGAGCGAGGCCCTTTCCTGAGACAAATGCGGAAGCTTTTGAGAGAGCTCAGAGAATCTTCATTAATTTCGAGAATAGACTTCGCAAAGAGGTAGACGCAATGTATTCCGGATCGACTATCGTGGTGGCCGTTCATGATTTAGTCAGTAAGAATGTTTTCTTTGCCTACGCGGGAGATTCACGAGCTATCTGGCAGTTTGAAACCAATTCAAAGGTGTTTGGAACTAAAGATCATAAACCGATAGACCCAGAAGAGAAAGATCGTGTCGAAGCGCTAGGTGGGAGAATCACTCGTACTAAGGGAGACGCTTGGAGGGTAAACGATCATCTCTCAACTAGTCGTTCTTTTGGAGATGAAAGTTTGAAAAGCACAGGAGACGACAGAACGAAAGATCTAGTTTCTGTCATTCCGTCAGTAGATGGACCCTTCATCTTTGGACCAGGTTCTTTCTACGGAATGGGATCGGATGGAGTTTTTGATGTCCTCAGTAATGAACAAGTTGCTAAAATCATAGTCGAATCAAGAGGAAGTCAGAACGGAGCTCAATTGGTCACTCAAGCCGCAGTGGAAGCAAGATCTTATGATGATATCACTTTTGCTTACTTGATGGTACTCTAATTTCATCGTCATTATTGACGATGAAAGTAACTCAAGACATTCTTTTTATGACGTCAAGAAGATGTTTCTTGATGCGATCATAAGCATTCGCGATTGGAAAATCATATGGAATTACTACTAAGTCCACTCCCATTTCACGACATACCTTCACCTTGATTGCGTCTCTTTCAACTTGACGATCAAACTCGTCTCTAGTTTTGTGGAAGCTATTGGGAAACTCATAGTGTTGACGACCGTTGTATTCAAATGCCGAACCAAGTTCTGCAGAATAACCATCCAACTCGAGACGACGTCCTGTTTCAGGATTGATTAACCAAGCAGGTCTCGTAGTTGGATACGCGTATCCGGTAATAGTTTCAAAAAGGTCGCGCCACTTTTCTTCCTTCGTGTTGGATGCTCGAGTTTTCTTCGCTTTGGTCGGAATGCGAAAAGAAAAGGGAGAACCACCATCGTATGCGAACTTTTTAGGCGGGATTTCTTTCTTTCTCCAAGCCAGGAGAACCAAGACGATGACAATGATCGCAAAGACGATGAAAATAATCCGTGCCTTCATTTCGTAGAGAAGAAAGTCTAAAAGAAGTCTCCAAACTAGAAAAACGATTTGACTTAGAGAAAAATCCTGCCGCTCTACCCAAAAGATTCTACAAAATGGAGCCAGTTGTTGCTGCCACCGTCGAGACGCCAGTTGTTCCCAAGGAGGAGGAGCAAACCGCAGCAGAAGAGAACTATGAAAGCTTGACACGCAGCATTGCCAGTGCTAAAAGGCTTGTGGAAGCATTTTCTACACGCCTTTTCAAGCCTGCTACGAACTACAAGAAGGTCCAGGGATTCGAAGATGGTGCTCCAGGGAAGAAGAACTTCATCTCAATGGCGGCCAAGATTGGAGCATTGCAGAAGGATGTCGACAAGATGCACCGAACTCACACCAAGAAGCCTCGTCCGCCGGGCAGCAATGAGAAGACTGGGTTCAAGCGCCTTGTGTTGGTCAGTGAGGAGCTGTCCAAGTTCATGGGGTTGGCCGAGTGGGACGTCATGTCTGAAGCCCATCCTGATCGCGGAGTTATCACTCATGCAGTGGTTACTCGTTTCATCTCCAATTACACCGCCTTGATGTGCCTCAAGACCGGCTCAACTTCGGCATGGACTGCCGATCCTGCGCTTGAGCAGTTGTTCTCCAAGACGAAGATCACCGATGAGAGCGGAAAGGTCGCAGTTGTCGACGTTTGGGAGAAGGAAGGCGTCAATCGCAAGAGTGCTTCTTGCCCCGATCTTCAGAAGCTTCTGAAGTATCACATGGAGAAGCTTCTGCCTATGTCCACGGAGATGCGTAAGGAGGCCTTCTATCGAGACAAGTCTGCGGACACTGGTGAGTTCGGATCGGCCACCAAGAAGATTTTCGACTTGCGTCATCGATTGGCTTCTGCCGAGGCTCAAATCGAGAAGAACAACAGGATGTGGACCAATTGCTGCAAGAAGCGTCCCGGTCAGGGAGTGACGATCGAGTACGAAAGAATCGTCAAGGAGAATGTCGAGGAGTTCAAGAAGGTTGGTGCTGAGATTCGCACTAGTTGCGACAACTATGGATTCACATATGCTCCTCAATATCCAGCACTACCTAAGGTCCACGATGGTCTCAAGTGAACTCATAACAATTCTATCACCTTGAGGTGACCGAATAATTCTACTCTTGATAACATCAGAATGATTCCCAAATATTTCATCTTTTTGTTTTAAAGAAATGAAGACTGCTAAGATTTCTGTCGGCGGTAGTCGTATTTTTCTAGGTTTCGAAGCTATTTTGGAACCATTTGGTGGTGATACTGGTGGCATCACTGCCACAAACTTTGTTGATCTGAGATTGAGCAACAAAAGACCTCTCTTTGAAGAAATTATCCTCACATCTGAGAAGCAAGAATCGCTAGCAGAGAAAAGACTACGCGAAAACAGAACAGCAAAAACAATTGCTGAAATGCATGATCTCAGTATGATGATGCACCGTCTCCACACTGAGGAGACAAATGGTGTCAAAGCAGTGTATGAATATTTGACAACCAAGGTGATTCCCATCCTGAACGAAATGATTGAAGACAAACAAGAAGAACACTTTTCTATCATTACGTTTTCATCACCTCTTCTCCATGAATATGCAAAGATAGAGGAAGCAGTTTTGGCCTTGAATGAAAACAGAGGTCCTCTCACTGATGCAACATCGTGCAAAAGATGTGGAGCACTGAAAGTTCATCGAAGAATCGCGCAAACTCGTTCTGCCGATGAAGGATTCAGTTCGATTTTCATTTGTCCTCAATGTTCATTCAGTTGGGTTGAAAACTAAATTACAAGTGTCTCAAGACATAAGCAAGTCAAAAGAGTTCAAAATATTTTATGACGATTTCTCTTCATATAAAGAAAGCAATGGATCCTCTTCTTGATTATGCTAGGAGAGACTCCAACTCGTATCCATATCTCCGCTATGATGGTATCTTCATCTATGAAAGAGATGATTTTGCTGTCGATTTGAACATCAAATTCGAACGAGAAAATCAACTTCCGTACGTTGATGGGACTCTTCGTGATCACTACAAGAGTCTCGTTGATCAAGTCCACATACCAGATTTCGAGGCAGTCTTGAGAGAACGAGCGAATCCTCTTGTTGCTCTTCCCAGGTTGCTCAACAAGGGAGACTCAGATCTTTACATCTTTCGCAAGATATTCGGACTCCAGCAAGGATCGACAGTCATGGTGAGACCAGGTTTCCGCATTGCCGATGATGTTTTAACACATCTGTTACACAAGAATCCTCCACAAAATTTCATCGTGAGCGTTCCAGACGTGGTCGATGCTTTTTGGGCAGATTTGGTCTATCTGCTCACTAAGTTTTACTCCCAGTCGACACTTTTGCAGCTTACCTGTTCGAAAACTCGCTACCTCATCTGCATTAAGTATGTTGGTACCGCTTTGGTCAAACACGAGACTCTCCGACTGATCATAGAGAAGACTCGCCTGGAGACGGACATAGTTTCTCAGTTGTTAACCAAGTTGCCCGATACTTTTGAGAGCTGGCTGACTTTCATGAATAACACACATCTGTCCATGCGTTCAGAGTTCAATATTCGACTGATTGATATCAAAACTGCTCGAGATAGTGGAAACCAATATTGGACTGGAGTGAGCTACGATGTTTTTCGCGCAAAGAGATTTCTCTTGGGAGAAGATGTGGAGCCAAAACTGTTTCTGCCCAAAGATCTCGTTCTGAGTGATGCCATTGATGAACCATTCGTCACGGATATGCATCTCTATGGAAATTCTGTTGATCATACGGATCGGAAACTCTGGCCACTCCACGAGGTGATCGACTTCGAGAGAGATCAATCTGAACTATACCGTTCCACGCGCAGTATGTTCAAGAGTGGAATCCACTGGGGACAACGAAAGTTGCTCATGGCTGAAGTCGATTTCTTTGCATCGAAATCCGAAAAGGGAGAATCTTCTTTGGCTATCTATGTAGGCGCCGCTCCCTTCGAACATGGTTCAGTTTTATTTGAATGGTTTCCAACCATGAAGTTTATCTTGGTCGATCCTCGTGAGGGTGTATGGGATTCGGCATTCTTTAATCGCGAGACAGGAGAAAGTACGAATCGTAAGGTTGTCATCAAGAGTGTCTACTTTGATAATGAACTGGCCAGACAAGTGGGACTCTGGTTTTCGCAAGACGATCTCTCTAAGGAAGAGCCAAACATAGCCTTAGATGTTACCAAAATGAGGGCTTTTGTGAAGGGCGTCAAGAAAGTCTTCTTTATCTCAGATATCAGACGAGGTAGTTACGAAGTTCTGGGCTTAGTAGGAAACGAATTGATGGTTCATGAGGATATGACGTGGCAAAAGCAATGGGCAGAAATCATTCACGCCAAATTGTCTTCACTTGGTGGCGAAATTAGTCCGACTTTGTGGTGCTCACTCAAGTTCAGATTACCATTCATTGAGGAGATCGGTGGTATGGACTATCAGTATGGTAATGGCGAACTTCATACTCAGCCATGGTCGCGCCTCACTAGTGTAGAACTTCGTCTCTGGTGGAATCCAGTTTATGGTGACAAATCGTACAACAAGAAGAAACTCGAAGATATTATGATGTACCACAATCATCAACTGCGAGCGGCCAACTATGGTCCTCCAAATGTAGAGGGATATTGTAAGTGCCATGATTGTCACTATGAGATTGATATCATCACACGCTTTGTGCGCAAATTTCGATTCCAAGAAGGTAAGTTCACTGTTTCCGATTTTACCAAGCAGATAGACAAAATTATGGGCAAGACTTTGACACAACATGCCGAGAACGATCGTAATCCCAATAAGATCCGCATGATTGGCGAAGAAGTGAAGGAATTCAGACCAAGCAACACGAGAGGCAAGTTCATCAAAATTTATCGCTTCAGGCCAATGCGAGAGAATGTACTGGCACTAAATACTAGTCGTTTGGAGAGTGAACTGATCAAGATTCTAGGCGACAAGAAAAATGCTCGTGATTTCCTGATCACGCTCTGGATTCTCTACGGTAGGATCAATCAGGAAGATATCACTTCTGATCTGGTCGTCGAAACGAACGTGGAGCCAATTCGCAAGGCCATTAGTGACTACATTCAGTGGCAAAATGATGATCTCTCCAAGATTCCAGAAGATGAAAAAGTGGAAGCTACTGCTGGACAAGTCAAAGGACATGCAGATTTCTACACGTTGACTGCGGCTAAGGAGAGCACGATGACTTTTCCCAAGGATATCTTGCCGCGTTTTCTTGTAAAGAGAGAAAGAGCTTTCGGTATTGGTCAGAAAGAGATACGAACTTCAATTTATCGTGCCCTTCCACGTTCTTACTGCGTGCTCAAATTCTATGAGGCTATTTGGGATGACCATTTCGCACTCTGTCCGAATCAACTCTTCGCACAATATCGCGACCTTCTCGAGGGAAACAGCCTTGGTTTCACAATTCTTTCCACCTATTTGAACGAAGATGGAAGATACAATGAGAAATTCATGGCTCTCAACACGGAACTCGAACTGTTGTATACAGTTTATACCAATATCCTCGCGGAAAGGGTGCGCGTTTTAGACAATAGAACTCTCTTGGTATTTCTACCCAAGATAAGATTGTTGCAACAAAAAGCAATCAAGATTCTTCTCGATGCTTTGGCCAAGTATGAGAAATCTGATAGGAGCATCATTTTTCTCTTGCCGCAATCATACGTGGATCTCATTCCTGAAGACAAGAGAAGTGAAACTCTTCCTTACGAAGGAAGTTTCCAGAATTCCATCACTGGAAAAGAACAAAATGCTGACCCAAAAGATCCCTACATGATTGTACGATCATCGACACAATCTGCTACTTACAAATTGAAATAAGACTAGTCCTCCAAAGGATTTGTCTGAAATTGTTCCAAAAAGTTTGCTCGAAACGAAATGGCCATGAGTAGCTACAAGACACCACCACTTGAGAAATGGATTCACTACAACAGTGCGACCGGATCGACTGTCAGAGTGAACTACGGCAATCCAAAATCATGGATTGCGCGAGTGATGGACATCAATTTCACGCCTTCTGATGGACCTTGGAACAATCCTGTTGCTTTCTTGCTGATCCAAACGCAGGCAAACTATTCATACTCTGTGAATACTTCATGCACGGGAGCGAAGCCTCAAGGATTGCTCATTCCCATTAAGACCCCTGCTGATCTCAAGTATAGAACAAATGTTTATTATCGTGGAAACTACACTGGAGAAGACGTGATGAGTTTTTCGATCCTCGATAGTACTTACAATGAGGTTCCTCTCGCGATTCTAACGGTGACCATGCTCGTCGCTGACGAGGATGTTGCCTTTTTGACTTACTAGATTTCCCCTTGCCTCGAGGCAAAAGGAAGAACATTTGTATCATCTTCTTGATACAAATGTCCTACATTGTTGGGGAAGATGGTTTCACTCGTGTGGATGCCGAATCTCAAGACGTAGGGAGAGATCCATATAAGGAAAAGTATGCTCAGCTCGTGAAAGATTTTGCAGAATACCAGATTCCGCAAAAGATTGTTGAACTGGCATCACAAATCTATATGACAGTAATGAGAGGAATTGTGAGAAAAAGAGGAAGGCGAAAAGCGATGATGTGCAAGTGCACGTATGAGGCTTACAAGCAAAACAATGTGTATAAAGATCCGATCCTCCTCGCGCATAAATTTGGCATTGACGCAAAGAAACTCAGAAAGGCTCAAGATGAGTTTTACGATCTTCTTCACGAAATTGGTCTCTATTCGAAATTCCCAAGGCGACAACTTAGTGCAGCGGATCTTTTACCAGATATTGCTCATCACATGGGACTAGTGGATATTCCCATCTCAATGCTGGTAGAATTAATTGAGATGCTCTACCAAAGATCGACGTTGTTATACAGAACGAGTTCACGCGATATTGCAATATCGGTACTTCATTGGTATGCTAGCGAAAGCAATAATGGTAGATCATACGAAGCAACCCAAAGGTTGACCATGGTGCCCAAAGCAAAGTTAGTCAAGAATGTGAGCAGTATAGTGCACGTTATGGCAAATAAATAGTTACGGGGAGTAATCACTCTTCGTAAAACAATTAGTAAAAGTAAATAGAAATCAAAAATTTATAGCTTGTTATTACTAAATAGGAAAACATGGCGTCTACACAAGAAGTTCCGCTCCCGAAACAAACGGAGGGAACGCTCAGAGATATCGCTTTCAGCTTTTTTGGATATCAACCTCTCAACAAAACGATAATCGATCCGTACAATGACATGGTCATCAATGGATTGCGCGAAACGTTGGAAGTTCCGCTCTTCTACGAGACGCCTCAAAAGTTCGGAATGGTGAGGTTCAGACATATTTTACCAGTGCCGCCATATGAAGGAAGCATCATGCCACTACCAAATGTCGCCAAAATTGAGGAACTCAAGAAGAAACATAGTGAAGAATTGGCAGAAGATATAGCAGAGCTGGAAGAAGCCGCTAAAGTTGAGAAGCAAATTGTCAAGCTTGAGGCTGATTTCAAGAAGCTACTGAAAGAACTCGATGAGGAAGAGGTAGAAGAGGCTACTCGCGAACACGAGATCGTAATCTTGACTCTGCGTGCGGGAATTAACGAGAAGAAGACGCGTTTATTTCTCAGTAATCTCACGGCCGATCTCATCAAGCAACAAGATGATGAAATCGAAATGCTCGAAGACTTGGGAGACTATCAGAAAACACTTGCAGACGAGCTAGAGAAAGAAATCGCCGATGCCAGAAGTGATGCCGCACAAAGAGCAGAAAAGATTTACGAAGGAGGAAAATCATCGAAGTCTCGCAACGTGAAAAACGTCGAGCTCGAGGAAGAGATCGCACAAAAAGTCACAGCAATTATCGAAAAAGGAGAGGAAATAGTGGCTCAACTCAAGAAAGAATTCGACGATGCTATGCATCAACTTGTCATTGACTTAAAAGGAGAACCATCCAAAAGTTACAACGTGAAAAACATCGAGCTCGAGATTGTTGCCAGAATTGCCGCCAAGAAGAAAGAACAGAACGAGAAACTTCATGAAGCTCTGGTCAAGATGTATGGTGGGATACCGCAAGAATCATGGTTGACTGCTGCTAAAGCTCGCCAGAGAGGCAAAAACTATATGCTCTCGATTTATGCAGACATCTACATTTATGAGTACAAAAAACGTGTGCAGGGTGGAGGCGATTTGCTTCTGAATGATACTGACGATCAGAATGCAGATATTCCTCCCGATCGTTACATTCGTGAGAAGGTCGTTAGCCTGAACATATCTTTAACAGATGGTGGCAAAAAGGTGGAACCCGTGATCATCAAAAACGTCAACCTGTTCGACATTCCGCTGATGACCGGTAGTCACTGGGATTGGCTGAACATAGCCAACATTCCGAAGCGAAGATGGAATCAATTTCAGGAATGCGATCTGAATCCTCTCTCGAACTTCATCATGGTAGGGAAAGAGAAAGCCTTCGTAACTCAAATCAAGTCTTCACACAATGAACCGCGTTGTGTTTTAGAAAAGTCGCCAAGCAAGGAGCCCGTCGTTGTTTGCGATCTTCGTTGTTCTACACATTCGAGAAGGTCGAATCTCATCAAGCTAAAATTCGCAGTCCCAGCAGGCAAGAGCGATATCAAAGACGCCAAGATTTGCTTCATGATCATGCCTTTTATGAAAGATGATGCAATCCCGCAGAAGACCGGAACGGCAAAAGCCAAGCCAGCTTTTAATGTTTTCTGGGTGTTTCGCTTTTACGTAATCTGGCACCACTTCAATAAGTACGGATCGGATGCGGAACCTCTGGAAGATGGTGTCTCCACCAGGGCGATGTTCACGGAATTCAATCGTACTCTTCTCGATGTCACCAGCGCTGAACAACAAGAGAGCGGTACTGTTACTACATATCGTCGCGTCGTTGAGCAACTCTTGGATACTATCGAAAATGCGAGATCCTACAAAGCTGATGATATCGAGAGTGATGCAGACTTCATTTCCTACTTGCATAGCTTCACTAAGGGAGCTGTCGGAAACGACATGATCTTCAGTGTGAATCGTTTGAAGATGCTCTTTGATTCTCAATTCATGCCTCACGTGATTTGTCCCGAGTATGAAGGACCTAATGAAATCACGATATACCCCAAGTTTACTGCACTAGTCCAAATGTTAGTCAAGTATGTGAAATGCTATGCGGGTGTCAGAGCTCTCGATGATCGTGACAGCGTGGAAGAACAACAGTTGGCAACCGCCGGTATGGAGATAGGCGTCCTCGTCAAGAAAGGCTTCGGGAAAGTCAAAGCGAGGCTCAGGAAGTGGCTCATCGATGGCGAATATCCTTACTCTCAGTTCGGAGAACAAGTAAGAAACATGGGCGTCGCCATGGTCACCTCACAGCTTATATCCAGTTTTCGTACCGGTAATTGGGGCTTGGATGGTGGCGGTCCGAAGAGACCTGGAGTAGTACAGATGCATGAGACGGCAAGTATCCTCAGTCAGTGGAATATGGTGCGCAAATCGTCCATCCCAGCGAACAAAAACTCTAACATCGAGAAGCCGAGAAGGGTTCATCACACTACGTATGGAATTTTCGATCCTACTAACACTCCAGATAATGAGGCAGTGGGACTCAATCGATCTCTTTGTTTGAGTGTCTACGTGACTAGCGATAATCCCTCTGCTTACAAGGAAATCGTGAACTTTCTGCATGTCGCGATTGAGAGTGAATCTGATACAGCATTTGAATCCCGCGGACAAGCAGGAGATGTGAAAGTGATGCCATGCTATCTGGACAACGTCTTTATTTGCTATGGGACAAAACAAGTGTATGAAGATCTGCGCAAACTCAAGTTGAAAGGCGATCTGGGCATTCATACCGAAGTCTACATTCGTAGAACAATTGACGACTGGGAGGAAGTCGAGGAGATTCGAATCCGAACCAATGCGGGAAGAGCAATGAGGCCACTCTTGCTTGTAACAGGAAAACCCGGAGAGCAAGAAATTCCGGCCCTCAACTTGTTTCGAAATGCTCAGAAAGGTCGCGAACAAGCGGGCAGTCACCTCGAGACACTCGAAACTCCGCCTATTAGTTTTCTCGAACTGATTCAACATCAAGTAGCAGAGTTTGTTTCTCCTGGTGAATTCCAGGAATTCGAAGTAGCGGTTAACTATGCGCATTTCATCAAGGGGTGCCAATCGGGTCGTCAGTTTACACACATCGAGCTTGATCCTTATATGGCCATGTCTGTGGAAGTGGCGACACAACCATTTCCAGGACTGAATCCAAATCCGCGTGTCCTCTATTATGCTGCCATGTCAAGACAACCGCTTTCCATTCCGTTTGCCACCTATCGAACTCGACTGGAGACAGAAATTCGTACCCTCAACTATGTCCACAAGCCGCTCGTAACTACTGATGTCATCAAAATTCTAGGATTGGACCAGCAAGGTTTCGGAAGCATGGTTTATTGCGCGGTGAAATCAAAGAAAGCTACTGATGAAGATGCCACTGTGTGGAAAAAGAGTTTCTTCGAACGAGGAGGAATGCAAGGCACCATTTATAACACCTATACGATCACCGCTGCCACAACTGTTGGAGACGAGGAGGAGAAAGAAAAGGATAACCCGGCGATTTACAATGAAGGTCTCATTCGGGTTCGCAGAGAGATCGGAGCTCCGGACATTCTGGATGAAGACGAGGAAGATATCAAGACGGCAGAAATTGACCAACTGAGAGCGCGAGAGTTTGCCGCGGAGGAAGAAAACAGAGAGTTTCCATTTCCGGAAGGCGTTGCGAAGCTCAGCGGAGCGACCAATGTACTAATCAGGCCGAAGCAGCTCATTGCTCGTTACCGTGCCAAACAAGAGATCACCTCAGAAGTTGAAAAACTTCGCTTGGCAGGAAAACGAAGCGGTTTTGTTACTCTCACAGATGTTTCCGGTAGTGGTGCAGAAAGACAACAGAAGATAGTAGTTCGCTTCCCGCATTATCCTCGCCAAGGAGACAAGTTCGCCAACCGATACGCACAAAAAGGCGTGGTAGGAGATGTCATTCCTGATGAAGCCATGCCTTACATCATCACTCCAGCCGGCAATATCACTCCTGATGTCATTTTCAGCCCGACCAGTTTCACTTCACGCATGACAGCCGGTATGATGGCAGAAATGTGGGCAGGACAAGCAATTGTCGCTCCAGACACTCACCGCATAGTGAAAAATCTCTATGGTTGGAATCGTGGCGATCTTCGTCCAATTCCCGCGAACGAATACGTTGCTCCCCAGTTTCGAGGACTCAAGGATGAAAAAGGCGAGCCACTTGATTATCGCCGTTCTGATGAAATCAAGCGAGACTTCTGGATTCCGCTTGTCGGTGCTTTGATCAAACCAGGTCATCCAAATCTTGGCTTCAAACTATTGTCTAGAATCGAGGCTGATGAAAGAAACAAGAAGAGGATCAAAAATACCCCGCAGAGAACCGTCGAGAAGGCAAAAGAATCGAACGTAGACTTCGGTAGTGATCGAGGATGGGAGCAACAGTACGGGAAAGAGATTGCCGGCAGAAAGAAACAAGGTTGGATCCAAGTGTATGGACTAGTGATTTCCAAGAATGTTGCCGAGGAAGACTTCATTGTTCCAACCGAAGAGTATGTCTCGGTGCTCAAAACAAAGGAACGCGCCATTCTTTTCTCTCAACTACCAGATAACTTGCAAATTGCTTGGTACTTGGAGAATCTCGAGACGATCATCCCATTGTACATGTTTCGATTTCCCGAGACCTGGCCAAAAGATGAAGCAGAAGAACTCAAGGATGCTACGGCTTTTCGCAATCCTGATCGTCAGAAGATTAAGCGAATCTTGAAGTCGCGTGGTTTTGCCAGCAAGGGCAAATATAAGATGATTGATGGAATGACTGGTGAACAATCTTCTGTGACGATCTTTGCCGCCCCAGTTTATTGGATGCAGTTGCGACATTTGACTGAGAGTAAGTATCAAGTTCGTGATCAAGGTTCGATGTCCATTAGTTCTCGTAGTGCTGCCAAAGGAAAGGCTGTCGGGGGAGCGGTTCGTAGCGGAGAGCTCAGTCATTCTGCTCTCCTTGCGCATGGAGCAATGGATTACTTAGCGGAACGATTCATGACAGCGGCCGACAAATATGATGTCCTACTCTGCGGTAGTTGCGGGGAGCAATGCTATCGAGTTGCCCACACTGCCAATATTGTCTGCGATCGTTGCGGAGGCAAACCTGTCGTACCAAAAGCCGTCACTGTACCATACTCTGGAATGCGCCTGATTTCAATGTTGACAGCTGCAGGTATTCGTCCTCGCCTTCAAACTCGTAACAATCCTCTTTTCGAGAATACTGGGATCGGAGAGGGAACTTTCGTAGAACCACCGAACGAAGGAGTGAAGAACATTTGAATACATACGATGCACTATATGTGCAGAGTATTTTGATTGAACATGAGTTATACAAACTATCGAAATGGTTTGTTCCCGCAACTCTAGGTCATCTTCGAGACGATTTTTAATTTCATTAGCTAGTAAATTCTTCCGCTAGGAACTATAGCTTCCTGCGCAGAAAAAGGAGCTCAGACTTCTTATACATTTTGGTCCTCGCTGACTTTCGTAGAGGTGCTCACATTGCACCGCGAATATATCGGTAAACCATGGGCAATTTTATGTCCGCGCAGACCAATGTGGTCAGTCAAGAACAACTCAATGAAACGTATCAAGAAGCCAATCAAAGTTGCGTAGCTAGCTGTTCGAACGTTCAGTCGGGAAATACGATCTTTCTCGATGGTTCGACAACTGGTAACATTACTTTTGATCAAACTTGTACAGCAAATGCCAGCTGTTCTATTAGCACAACTTTAGATAACTTGGTAACACAGTTACAAGCAGCAGATCAATCAAATGCGAACACATCGACTTTGTTCGGAGGCCTGAACGCGATGTCCATCGCCACCAATATTTCCGTGCAAGATACTAAAAACCAGATCAAACAGATCATGAATACGATTTGCAATGCCAATGTTGACAACTTGCAATCAAACAACATGATCTATGCGCGCAACTCAACGACTGGAAACATTGCCTTCACTCAGAATGGAAACGCGCAGGCAGATTGTATCATGAAGAATATCGCCATTGCCAAAGCAGATCAAACTCAGAAAGCAACTCAGAGTAATGCCATCACTGCAGGAGGCATGGGAATCTTCATAGTCATCGCCATGATCATCATTGTTTTGGCACTCATTTCATCGCGCAAGAAGAATCCAGAGCAAGGTCAACAGCCAACACAAGCTAGTTCCACTGTAGGAACCAATTTCAACTCTCTGGTGGGAAGCAAGACCGCGGGAGGAAGAACAGTTGCTAAGTAATGCTTCTTCCTCTTTGAGTCTATCATGGTGACAAGATGTTATAACATCAAGTCTGTTTATTGTGTCTCGATCCATTTGATCATCATGCCAGTCAAAACTTCCTCTACTGACGCATTCGGATTGCACGACATGGAATCTTTCAACTTGCTTAGAAATTCGGGAGGAATCACTCTCGGATATGCGACATGCAGAAGTTTATCCAACTTGTTCGCGAATTGAGACTCCAAGTACATCATTCTGTTGAACTCCATTCCTTCTCGAACGAAAATCTCTGGGTCTTCATAGTAATCTCCAGCACGTCTTCCTTTCGGGTTCATCTTGAAAACAAAAGGAAGACGATCGCCTGGCTTAGCGTTCATACCAACTTCTGCCAAGTGACGACTATAAATAGCCATCGGAATGTTTTGCTTAGCGTAATCAGATCCGAGAGCCTTGATGGTGACCATTTCTTCCACTTCTAGTTTGCCATAAAGGAGGCGATTGATTTCATCAAACAGAACCAAAACTACATCCTCGACAGGACACAAGGTTGTAATCATGACGTTCAAACGTTTGTAGTGACGTCGTATCATTTTGCAAGAATCGCGACGAGCAGTTACCATGCCTTTAGAATTCCAGTTTCGAGCCGTGACGCCAAGAGGATTGTCCTTATCCCACTTCACGTAAGAATACATCTTCTTCTCGAGCGTGAGGAATGTGCGAAACGTACCGTCCATCGCCATGCCGATTGGTTGCTTGAAGTTGGCCTCATTCAATCGCTTGAGAAAGTCCCTTCCTAGTTGCTCGAAGTTTCTCTTCTCATCTTCGGAAAGAGGTGCAATTCTCCTGATCATGATGGAATCTGTATTGTGGACAATGATGCCTCCAACACCGGCTTGAAAGTGGTGATTCTCTGTGGTGAGATCATAGACATAGCGATCAGTTTGTTCCAGTTGTCTGATGATGAGAACTATATTCTGCTTGAGAGGAAAGAGCTCAGAATTCAAGCGCAGAGATGTATCCGGATGAGAAACTAGAAGCTTGTCTCCGATTTTCAACTCTTTGGGTGTTATGGGAGTTCCATCAGCCAACAACATGGAATGATCTTCTGTCACCTCAACGTAAGAATCGAATGTCTCTACTCGATAAATCTTCTTGGCCGTCTTATGTCTCATGACGTTGCGAATAGGTGTCCAACCTAGATCACTCCAAGCCTCAAAATCTTTGACCAGACGATACTCTTTTGGTTCTTTTGTTGTGTCTTCGATTGGTATCACATCGGACCAATTGTTGTATAGCGCTTCGATCGAGATTTGGACTACTATGTTTCCCTTCAGTCTGAGCAAAATGGGCATCTCTCCGGTCACTGAATCGCCATACACGACTTCATAACCTTCTTTCTCCACCCAGGCAGCAGCTTGTTTGGCCAAACAACGTCCTCTATAAGTAACAGTTGCTCCTGCGGCTGTCAAACCAAGTTTGCCGCCACCTTGTGCCAACCCTCCGTAAATAGAATTCATCGAGACTTTGTAACTGTTTTGTTCCACGTTGGCATTCATTTCGCCAACTTTATCTCCCGACTTTTGGCAAGAGGCCATGATATCTTTCTTAGCTTTACGAGAGGCCTTCAGAGAACGCAAGATGACCGGAATGATGCCTTGACGGAGATGCGGCTTGACGAAACGTGTCTTCCACTTGCCTTCGTCATCTTCCCACTCGTAAATATTGCAGTCTTCATCCGCGGCACGATTGTACTCGTCGTAAGTATCGTTGGAGATATTGTCGGCATCCATGATGGAGGGATATAGGCCTTCAAAGTCGTACAACCAAAGCCACTCATAAAGTCCAGGATTTTGAGGAAACACATGACCGCCAGCAATTTTTCTGGCAGGAATATCGACGGTTTGCAAGTAATATCCTCGTTTGAAACATTCTTTGAAAACCTGGGTGACCGTTCTGCGACCCTGTCCTTCCGAAAAGAGATCGAAGATTGGTATCCCGATCACACTCGACATGCCAGAATAGGATGGAAAATAGTTGAAGTGATCGAAGAGTCCCCAGGTGCACCAAACATCGCGCAGACAGTAGACTATCGTTTTGCGCAACTTTTCTGGATCACTTTCTTCGAACGATTCGAAAATGTTTTGAGCGGTCCAGTCATGCTTCCCGATGCCCATATGCGTCTGACACAGAGAGTCCAAACCGTATGAATCTTCTTTGAGGTCACGTTTGGCCATCAAGAGCGTATCAAAGTAAATACGACCTGCACCATCCGGTACGTCCAACTCGATGTTTCGGTAGGCACTCGATGACCATTCAATGTGCTTGAATCCTTGGATCCAGGTAGCAATTCTCGAGAGATTTCGAAATCTCTCATGCATGCGACCTTTTCTGACCTTATGGTATTTGAAATCGAAGCCGTTCGAGTTGTGTCCCACCACGCAATCAGGATTGAGCTCAACTATCTTATCCTCCACGCCATTCTCGAGGTCAAGCTCATTGTCAAACCATAGCAACTCTACCTGCCGACTAGTATCTTCCCCAATTTCATACTGCTGGTTCGTCACTCGTCTCAGAGTTGTATACGGAACTGGCCTTATCTGATTCTTCTTGATGTTCGGATGGTAGACGAGGCAGTATTCTTTGACGGCATATTCCTTCTTCTGATTGTCATAGTAGATGAACAAAAGTGCTCCCATGAAGATGCAATCAGTAGAGTTCAACTCTTCGGGAAATGCGTACTTACGAGCAGAGTACATTTCGTAATCAAACACGAGGATACTCGGTTTTGTATTCCCGAGCTTGGCCTGTTGTTCGATCGGAAGTACCACTACACTTTTCCACTGAACGTCATACTCTTTTCCCAAAGTGGTGACGCGAGAAGGATCATCAGATCGCAATAACACTCCTTCAACCTGGATCCAATCACAAGGCCTCAAATTAAGCTCGGCATGAAATCTCTCTACATGTCCGAGCTTGAAGTCTATCTCTACTGGAGTGAGCTTGTAGTTCTTCACTGGCCACTTCAAAAGATTGGCACAATGACGAGCGGCATTCTCTGTCGGAAAGTGGAGCTTCATGCAGACACTTTCCTTCACCGTGTAGTAATAAAATGGTAGGCGCATGCTGATCTCATAACGCGTGGGCGAGTGAGAATCCTTGGCGAGTTTCCTGACGAGTTCATTGAAGATATCACGACAAGAAGACTCTAGAATTGCTTGAGGAATATCATCTGGTAAAATCACGTGCAACCATGGTTCTACATCCGAGATGTTCAGAGCGACGGTCTCGTTATCTGGTGTATGGCCAAATACGATGATACCAAACTTTTCTCCCTCCTCGGTTTTCGAATCTTGCGACACCCATTGAAAAGGCTTGACATACAGCATGTTTGAACCGATAGTGACTTTCTTTCCACATAAAGGATCGAAATTTGTTTGAATCATTTTACTTCCCAGGTAGCGACATAGTTTTTCATATCTTTCCACTCCTGACAGTAATGAATCATGGTATCAAAGTATTCATACACGACTTCTTTCTCGGTGGGGCTCAGGTGAAAGGT
>Ga0194055_10000282_pt1 | contig 40092 bp, 27 predicted proteins | sample SepL449m_MetaG_FD_155482 | JGI IMG/M metagenome (GOLD analysis project Ga0194055, IMG submission 155482) | Anoxic zone freshwater microbial communities from boreal shield lake in IISD Experimental Lakes Area, Ontario, Canada - Sep2016-L442-9m | ecosystem: Environmental > Aquatic > Freshwater >... | reverse complement strand
TAGCGATACAAAAGTTACAAAAATGGTTTGGCCGCGAAGACGCCGGCTGAGCAGAACAGAGGTTGTTCATCATGTCGTCAAAGGTTGACGAAAACCTGAATTGGCTCGCCACGCAATATGTGCTGGGTGAGTTACCCGTCGCCGAACGCGAAGTCTTTGAATCGCGGCTGGCGGAAGATGTTGCGGCCTGTGAAGCTGTGATGATGGCGAGCCGTCTGATGCTGACCGCGCAGTCAATGTCATCGGTTGCGACTGTCGGTCACCCCGTTTCAAAATCGCGTCGTTCCAGTCGTGCAGCATGGACAGCGTTTGCTGTTGCCTGTGTCGCCGTCGCAGTCCTCTGCATGTTCCCGTTTGTACCTGCTGACAAGGTTGATTCAGTCGCCAATCTTGATCCCGCAGCAGTCGAACTGGTTTCACTCTGGCGGACCGGGGATGTCCCTGAAATTGACTCCGATGACGTCGATGAATCGGATGATGACGATGTCGCAGTGCCAGGCTGGATGATTGCTGCTGTTTCGCTGGAAGCACGAGCGAAAGATCCCGGCGGACTTGATCCCGTTGATGGAATTGACGGCTCCTCGGGCAAAGTTCAGGAGAATTAGTCATGCCGCATCGCCTCACAGATTGGTTGCATAGGCGACTCCTTGTTGCCGTAGCGATCATGGCCTGCATTATGAACGCTGGCTTGTGCCTGGCTGACGACAAGGCATCCGAAAAGAATGCCGACAAGACGAAGGATGTCCCGAAGAATGCTGCAAAGGCTGAAAAGATTCGCATTCAGCCAGCGACCACGATCTCTCTGGAACGAGAAGCTGCCGCAATCTTGTTTGCTCGCGAAAATCATCCGGAAATGGCCGCACTGCTGGATGGCCTGAAAAAAAATGCCCCTCGTGAATACCAGGCAGCACTGGTTGATCTGGATCGAGCTGTCGAGCGGATTGGCAAGCTGAAAGACAAATCACCGGACCGACATCAAGTTGAGTTGGCAGAGTGGAAAATCACCTCAAGGATTCGATTGCTGGCCGCACGACTGACCATGTCAGAAGACCCGACAGTGGAAGCAGAACTGCGAGCAGAACTGCGAGAACGTCTGGAACTGCGCCTGGGTGCTCAACGTGCCGAGCGTGATCGATTGCAGGTTCGAGTCACTCGGCTGGACCAGCAGATTGAGGAAATGTCATCCCGTGCGGATGCGACAATTGAAAAGCAATTGGTGGAATTGAGGAAGACGCTTCCGGCGGCCCGAGCGTCGGCCAAGCCTAAAGCGAAGCGACCAGCAACGGACGCAACTGGTGCAAAGGGAGAAAAGACGTGATACAGACCCGATGGACAAATTGGATTCTCACGCTGGCTGTGACGTTGGGTTGTCTCGCCACAGGGGTGAATGCTGGTGACGCAGCCCGAATTGACGAACGGTTCGCGGCGGAAAATGTCACGGAAACTCCTGACTTCCGTCAGCACGTTGTCCCACTCCTGGGGAAACTGGGCTGCAATGGACGCGCCTGCCATGGGTCATTTCAAGGACGCGGCGGACTGCGACTGTCGTTGTTCGGATACGATTTCAAAGCCGATCACGAAGCCCTGGCACTGGGCGAAAAACCTCGTATCAATGCCAGTGCCGCTGCCAACAGCCTGATGTTGCAAAAGCCTTTGCAAGTCGTTCCGCACGAAGGGGGAACTCGGCTTAAAGAAGGAAGCTGGCAACATAAAGTACTTAGCCGCTGGATCGAAGGGGGAGCCAAGCCGATTGGTGCGGAAACTCCCGAATTTGTCCGACTGGATGTTACGCCTGAGGAAATTGTCGCTCGCAAGCGCGGTGAGACATTTGTCTTGAAGGCGGTCGCCGTCTGGTCCAATGGTAACCGTGAAGACGTCACTCCGCTCTGTCGGTTCCAAACGAATAACGATCAGATCGCATCTGTCGATGAAAAGGGTGTCGTTACGGCCACCGGGCCGGGTGACTCGCATGTTGTCGTCTTCTACGACAATGGCGTTGTTCCCATTCAGGTGATTCAACCGGTCAGTGAGAAGTTCGGCCCCAGCTATCCTGCGGTCCCCACTCCCACCAAGATCGATGAACTGGTTGTTCAGAAACTGCGAAAACTGGGCGTGGTTCAGTCGGACCTGTGTACCGACGCCGAATTCCTGCGTCGCCTCAGTCTGGACATGATTGGCACGTTGCCTACCCCTGCCGAAGTTGAAGAGTTTCTCGCCGACCAGTCCCCCGATAAGCGAGCAAAAAAGATTGATGAACTACTGGAACGTCCTGCTTATGCGGCCTGGTGGGCGACAAAGATGTCGGATTGGACGGGAAACAATGCCGGCAAACTGAACAACAACAAATCGGGAATCGATGCGAATACATTGGCGACCGACTGGTACGAATGGCTGCGGACCCGTGTCGAAAAGAATGTCCCTTATGACGAAATCACGGAGGGAATCGTCTTGGCCGTCAGCCGGCTTGAGAATGAAACTTACACTCAATACTGCGAACGAATGAGTGGCTATTACAACAAGGAGCAGAAAGGGAGTTTCGCTGAACAGCCATCGATGACTCACTACTGGATTCGTCGCGAATTCACCAAGCCCGAAGAACGAGCACTCGGTTTCGCTTACACGTTCCTGGGAATCCGCATTCAGTGTGCCCAGTGTCACAAGCATCCATTCGATCAATGGACCAAAGACGACTTTGATCGCTTCAAAGAATTCTTCTCGCGAGCTCAATACGGCAATGCACCTGGCACTCGTGACGACGAGCAGGCAATGCTGACGAAAGCGGGGATTGACCCCAAGAACCTCAAGGGAAATGATCTGGGTAAGGCAATTCGGGAGCAACTCAATAAGGGCGAAGTCATGCCCTTCAACGAATTGTTTGTCCCAGCCCCCAGGAAGAATGCTCAAGTTGTCCGCGATAAGAACAATAAAGGGAACGACAAGAAGCGCCCGCAGGTTGTGGCAGGTCGAACCGCAAAGATTCTGGGGGGAGAAGAGGTCAAGATCGAGGATCTTGACGATCCACGTGAAGCACTGATGGACTGGATGCGCGATGAGACAAATCCCTACTTCGCCAAGGCGATCGTCAACCGTATCTGGGCCGGCTATTTTAATGTCGGAATTGTCGAACCGATTGATGATCTGAGTCTCGCCAATCCACCCAGCAACGAAGCGTTGCTGGATTACCTCGCGACCGAATTCCGCAATCACAAGTACGACCTGAAATGGCTCCATCGAACGATTGCCAATAGCCGAACCTATCAATTGAGCTGGCATGCGAATTCAACGAACGAATTCGACGAACGCAATTTTGCTCGGGCCGTGCCACATCGGCTGCCAGCAGAAGTCGCTTTCGATGCCTTGCAGATGGCAACCATGAGCGATTTCGAAGCTGCTTCGTGGAAGACTTCCATCACTGGACGCGCCATCGGTAACTCAATCGTCGATTCACGAGCCAATGGGCGTGGCAAGTCGAGTTACGCGCTGTCGATCTTCGGCCGTTCGATTCGCGATACTAACTGTGAATGCGATCGTTCGTCTGAAGCGAGTCTGCTGCAGACCGTTTACCTGCAGAACGACACCGAAGTTCTGACGATGATCAGTGGCAAAGGACGCTGGGTTGATCAAGTTGTGAAACGTAATGAACCGGAAAAAGACGCCAAACAGGCTGGACGTGACGTCAAAGAACGTCAGGCGAAGCGACTCGCCGAAGCCGACCTCACGAAGTTGAAACAGCGGTTGGCTGCGGTGGAAAAGAAAGGCAAACCGGAAACTGCAGAAGCGATCAAAAAGGAAATTGCAGAACGCGAGCAAAAGCTGGCCGACGCACCCGCCGACAAACCTGCCGAACAGCAGACTCCAGCAGTCGACATCAAGGAGATTATTCGTCTGGCCTACCTGCGTTCACTCAGTCGATATCCGACTGATAGTGAAACGGAACGCGCCGCCAGGCACTTTGAAGAATCAGCCAACGTCGCCACAGGAACGCGAGATCTGCTGTGGGCGTTGCTGAACACAAAAGAATTCGTCGTCAACCATTGAAGCCCCACATTTCCGGCTTCCGCCCATCGGGTTTGCCCCGATGGAAACATGCCGGTGAATTCAGTGATTCTCAAAATTGAAGTTGGTCAAAACCAGATCTGACACCCATTTCTCAAGGACCCGATTTATGGCCATGCATCGTACCTGTGACGGAATCCAGCGACGCGACTTCTTGCGAGTAGGAGCGCTCGGAGCCTCGGCCCTGACCCTTTCCAGCTACCTGCGAATGTCACATGCAGGTGAAATCAAGAGCGCCAAGGCTCAGTCGGCGATCTTTATCAACCTGGGTGGTGGCCCATCACACATGGATACGTTTGACCTGAAACCGAATGCTCCCTCCGAATACCGTGGGGAATTCAATCCGATTCAAACGAATGTCACGGGGATCGAGATCAGCGAACACTTGCCAAAGCTGGCTCAACAGATGGACAAGTTTGCGATTTTGCGAGGGGTGTCGCATTCCCTCGCCGCTCACGAACTCGGTTCACTCTACGTGAATACGGGAAATCGTCCGCTCCCTTCAATTGAATTCCCCAGTTACGGCTCGGTGATTTCGAAAGAAATGGGTGGGCCTGCCGATCTACCACCATATGTCGCAATGGGATCGGGCCAGCAGAAGGCGGGTTACCTGGGCGTTCGCTATGCACCGCTGAACGCCGGCTCAGCTCCAAAGCCGGGCGTTCCGTACAGTGTCCGCGGGGTTTCGTTGCAGAATGGCCTGACAGTTTCTGATGTCGAAAAACGTCAGGGTTTGCTGAAGGATCTGGATACAACCTTCAAGGGGGCCGAAAAGAATAGCCAATTGCTGGATGGTCTGGATCGATTCGGTCAACAGGCGTATTCGATGATCACTTCAACGCGATCGCGTGAAGCGTTTGACGTCAGCAAAGAATCTCCGGCATTTGCCGAACAGTATGGCAAGACCGATTTCGGGATGAGCTGCCTGTTGGCAACTCGCCTCGTTGAATCGGGCGTGAAGTTTGTCACTTTGAATTACGGTGGCTGGGATACTCACCAGGACAACTGGGTTCGTTTGAAGACCAAGCAACTTCCACCGTTTGATGAAGGTTTGGCAGCACTGTTAAACGGCCTGTCACAGAAGGGCTTGCTGGCTTCAACCTGCGTCTTTGTCACGGGTGAGTTCGGTCGGACTCCGAAGATCAATACGACTCGCAACGGACGTGATCACTATGCCCGCGCGATGTTCATGTTGATGGCGGGCGGGGGGATCAAGCCGGGGCAAGTTCTGGGAGCCAGCGATGAAAAGGCCCTTGGCCCTGTTGGCGATGGTTTCAAACCCGATCACGTTGCGGCATCATTCTTCCACAACATGGGGATTGATCCGCATAAGGAATACCAGACGAATATCGGTCGTCCGGTGATGATCGTTCGCGATGGCGAAATCATCCCCGACCTATTTGCGTGATCGATGCGTACCACGAATCGTTGAACGGATGGCTGGAGTGAAGCGTATTCGCGGTGACTTCGGATTCTTCAGTGATGGGAATGAGCTCGTTGGAAACGTGCTCTACGAGTGACAAGTCTTCTGTTATTTTCAAGGAATTGACCAGATGCGTGGATTGATGCGAACCATGTTGTGTGCCGGAATCGTTGTTGCAATAGCTTTGACAACCGGAACGGCGGAAGCTGCCAAGGAAAAGAAGAAGCCCAATGGCGCAGCGAACCCCGCTTTTGCAATCCCCAAAGAAATCACGCTGACAGCAGATCAGCAGACAAAGCTCGACGCGATTAAGAAGGACGAAGGGCCGAAACTCGTCGAACTCACCGAAAAACTGGACGCAGTTTTGACCGAAGAGCAGAAGACCGCTCGCAAGGAAGCTGCAGCCAAGGCCAAAGCAGATGGCAAGAAGGGGAAGGACGCCGCGGCCGCCGTTGACGAAGCACTGAAGTTGACCGATGAGCAAAAGAAGCAGCGTGCCGAGATTCAACCACAAGTTGCCAAGTTGCAGTTGTCGATCAAGGAGCAGATCCATGGACTGCTAACTGATGAGCAAAAGGCGCACTACAAGCTGCCCAAAGCCAAGAAAGCCAAGTAATCAGGTTTCACATTTACCAAGACTTCTGGCGATGTTGATTTGCTACGTAGTTTGATATCTGACAACTTCTGTTCGAGATCAGGCCGGGGAAGCAGTTGCTTTCCATGGATCGAATGGACTTTGAAACGAAGTCCTGACGCCGTAGATGCAGATCAGTACTTCTTCACTTCCAGCTTTGCGCCCGGATAGTAGTGGTGGACGATCTCTTGTGATTTCTTTCCAATGAGAGCTAAACCTCGCGCTCCCCACTGACAAAACCCAACCCCGTGACCATGCCCACGGCCGTCCGCGCGAATAGTATTTTTTTCCAGATGTAGAGTGAAATGTGGACTCCGAAGAACACCGGGTGGTAATCGCTCTCGAAGTTCAACACCGGTCAGTGCCGCGGTTTTCTTCCCGTCTGAAAACTCAAACCGCGAGATCTTCCCGCTCCCCGGTGGCTCAAACTGGCGGATTGTGACGATCTTTGTGATCGCCCCCTTTTGTTGAACTGCTTTCAAGAACTCATCCTTGCCGATGGACACGATCCAGCGATGGTACTCAGAATCACGACACCCATCGCACGTGACAGGTTTCAGAATATCCACGGCATCCGTGAAGATCTGGGAACCGTCGGTGGTCCGTCCGCCGCAGACTGCCGAATAGTACGTACAAAACAGCTTTCCTCGGTACGTGCAGACGATTCCGTGCGTCGCCGCCACAGCCTGCCGACTTGATTCTGATTCGCCAGCCAGGCGACGACCTGCAGTGAGGTATTCAACCCCCTGATACTTCTGGCTGCGCTGTGACGAAAACAAATCGTAGACCGCGGCGGGGTCGGCGTGCGCCATCTGATAGAAAGCATATGTTCGCGAGACAATTGCCTGTGCCTCACGTGCGGCCGCAGGAAAGGCGGCTGGCATTTCGGAATCGACGACGCTGGCAAGGTACTCTTCGACGGGAAGGACATTGACAGCCGAAACCGATCCGTCTGTACGACGGAACAATCGCATCACGCCACGATACAAATGGTCGTCGACTCTGATGGCTGGAGGTTCTTTGGCAATGACTTCCAGTTGAGTCGCGCTGTACGACTTTTCTCCGATCCTCAGGCCGGTCGCTGTCGGCAGGACGACCGTCGCCGCCAGCGAATCACCCTTGCTGAGTTGCTTCGACGTTCCCAACGCGCGAATCGAATATGGGCCGCGAATTTCCAGTCGAAACGAAGCTACTGCACCCGGGGTGACGTTGACTCGAATGAGTGGTGATTTCGAGGGACTGGCCGAAAGATCAGGTTTGACGTCCGTTTTGGCAGACGACGGACCCACAGACGACGGACCCACAACGGTTCCAGCCTGCGGCGCACGTTTTGTGTTGGCGACACGTGCGGCTGTCGGAGGGATGGCGTGGGGAAGAAGAGGGCGGTGAGCATCGATCTGAATCGCGACCACCGCACAAAACATCAAAACGACCAACGACAACCAGACTCCAAGCGACTTTTGAAAGTCGCCCGGCGACCGATTGTCGTTACTGGCCACATCCGGCTCCGAATCAGTCGTTTCGCAACTTCAGATTCATTTCGGCCAACTGCTGACGAATTTCGTTCAGCGAAGTCACCCCGAAGTTCTTCGTAGCGAGCAATTCATCAGGCGACCGCTGTACCAACTCGCCCAACGTCGTAATCGCCAAGCGTGCCATACATTTGCGTGCACGCACCGACAGATTGAGGTCGGACACAGACCGTGAAAGCATCGCGGCCTCTTGAGGCGACAGATCCGGGGCGATAAACCCGAAACCAGCTGGTGCGACTGCCGCGAACGGATCTTTGGTCTTCGCAGGTTGCAGGTTTTGTCCAACCTGAAGACCGTGTGCGGTCATCAGATCTCGGATTTCTACCAGCGATGTCTCACCGAAGTTCTTTCCTTCCAGCAGTTCGGTCTCAGTGATCTTTGTCAGATCGCCCAAGGTCACGATATTCATACTGGCAAGGCAATTGCGGCTGCGGACCGAAAGTTCGAAGTCAGTCACAGGCCGACTGAGCAGTTGTGCCAGCCGAGCTTCGTTTCGAGCCATGTCATCGTCGTAGTACATCTCGCTCGTGGCTTCGATGTCCTGCATGTACATCTTAGCGCGTTCGTGTGTCGGATCGTATGCCAGAACACGACGGAAGCAGAACGCTGCTGCAGCGTAGTTTCCCTTGTCTTCGTACAGCAGACCCAGATTCATCAGGGCGCCGAGGTGATAGGGAGGGCGGCTGAGTGACTGCTCGTACAGACGAATCGCTTCGTTATCGTTGCCGTAGCGAGCGTTTTCCCCGGCGAGGCGGAACAGCGCCTGACCATGGTGCGAATCCATGTCGACAGCACGTTCAAAGTATTCGATCGCTCCGTAGGTATCCCCACGGTCAGACAGAATGCATCCCATCTGATAGGAATAATCGGCGCGCCGAGCCCCTTCGAGCCCCGCTTGCTTCAACGCCGCTTCAGCCAGATCGAGTTTGCCCTGCATCCGCAGTGCCCCGGCTCGCTTCAGCGTACATTCGACGGGATCGAATCCAGCCTTGGCAGCTGCTGCGAAATTGGCTTCAGCTTCCTTATGCTTATTCAACGAGGATTGCGCCAATGCCAAGCAGTAGAGGGCGGTGCCATCATCGCCGACGCCTGACAATAGACGTTCCGCAATAGTATGCTGTCCAAGGACATACGCACCAATGCCTGCGCGAACGGTCGACCCCGAGGCTCCGCCCCCTTCGACTTCACGCAGCAATGCTTCGATCTCTATCCGGGTCTGCACAACTTGATCGCTTACGACCGAGCGTCGCATCTGCGCCAATTCGTCTGCAGTGACGTGCCCTTTGTTACTTAGGATCGCTCGAATGTTGACGGGTTCCAACGTCTTCAACACAGTCGGTTCAACCTTTCGTACGGGCTTCTTTGCATGTGATGCACGCAACCTGCGGGCGAAAACCTCGCAAGCGGCACCACCTGCCTAATGAATTCTGTCAACCGGAGCCTGAAGATTATATCGTTGCCCTCACAATCTGCAACGCCGTCAAGAAAACAGATGGGAGTCGCTTCAATGTCAGTGAAGTCGGTCGGAATTTAAGGCGGAGCCTTGGATGGCCAGAAATTCCGCACGACGGCGATACAGTGACGCGAAACACTACACCCGAGACAAGACAAGACATAATTGATGTCGACACAACCTCTATTCAGAAAATAGGTTGCGGCAACCTTAAGATTGACAATTGCCGCGAGGGTAACTTTAGCGAAATAAAAGAGGAACGGTGCTCTTTGGAAAAGACTGACGATGGTGCTCAACACGTTGGCCTCGCCTTCCTGTGATCCACTCGCCCTGCTCCTGGAATGCGGGATGGGGGAGACTGCGCTCAAACCTCAGTTTACTGAATCTCTCCAGATTGGCATGGCGATCGCAAATTCCCCGATCGCAATTCTGTCCAGAATGGAGCACGAACAGGAGTGGATTGAGGCTGTGACCGGGATGGAATTTCCCGCGGACGTCGCCTCGTGGCCCCCGTTACGTCCCCTGAATACTCCGGTTATCATTGACGACACAGAAAATTATCCGGAACTGCAACGCCACCCTTTGATTTGTGGCAATCCCGCGATTCGTGCCTGGTTGGCGGTCTCGATCAAGTCATCTGATGGGAAGAATTACGGTTTTCTGTCGGTAGCGGATACATCGCCACGTCCGTTTACGATGCAACAGGTCCGAAGCCTGACACAACTTGCTGGCCAGATTGCCGCACTGCTTGAACTGCATCGATTGAATCGCCAACTTGCGATTCAGTTGATTGAGGCCAATCGGACTCGTGACATGTTGGGGGCTGTCATCGACAGCATTGACGACACGTTCACCGTCAAAGATCGCGAAGGACGCTTTCTGCTCTACAATAAAGCAGCTGCGATACGATCCGGAATTCATGCTGCCGATATCCAGGGGAGCGACGCCTGTCGTCTGCTTGACGCTCAGCAACTCTTACAGTCGCAAGAATCAGATCGCCGCGTGATGGAGACTGGCCAACCAGAGACGATCGAGACGCGTGACGACTCAATGTCAGGCCCCCGAAACTATCTGACCACAAAAGCTCGTTACATCCGGCGTGACGGACTGGTGGGTGGAGTTATCACCACTTCCCGGGATATCACCGAGCGAGTTCGTGCTCTCGATTCTGTCCGCCACAATGAAGAACGGTTTCGCAAACTGGTGGAAAATGCCTGGGATGCTTCAGTGGTCGTTGACCATGCAGGCTGCATCCTCTACGCAACCCAGTCGATCCAGCGTATTCTGGGGCTTCAAACAGCGGATCTGATTGGTCGTCAGGGTATGGAGTTTATTCATGTCGATGACCGCAACCGGACCCGGAAGGAACTGGCAATTCTTTCGGCCCGCCCGCATGAACCACGGTGCATTCAGAATCGGATTGTTCTACCCGATGGGGTTCGCTGGCTGGAGATGGTCCTGACGAATCTTCTGAACGACGCCGACATTCAAGGTGTCGTCATCAATGTTCGCGATGTGACGACGCAGCATCGGATCGTTCAGGAATTACAACAACGCGATGCCTTGCTCCAAAAACTCTCGGAGCAGGTACCAGGAGTGATCTATCAGTTCCGGCAATACCCCGACGGGCGAAGTACTTTCCCATACGCCAGCGAAGGAATCCGGCAGATCTACGAAGTGACTCCTGAACAAGTCCGTGAATCCGCCGAGCCTGTCTTTTCCATCATCCACCCCGACGACTTTGACATGGTTGTGCAAAGTATTCAGTTGTCGGTGAAAACCATGGAGCCGTGGCAATGTGAGTATCGAGTGAACTTGCCGGTTCAGGGAGTACAGTGGCGTGAAGGCCATTCGGTACCCGAGCGTCTGGAAGACGGCAGCATTCTCTGGCACGGCTACATTTACGACATCACTGCCCGTCGTCAGGCGGAAGCGAATCTTCGCGAAAGTCAGGCTCGACTCCAGGCCATCTTTGACTCAGAGCCGGAATGTGTAAAGCTGATCGATTCGGAATGCCGCCTGCTGGATATCAATCCCGCGGGGTTGCGAATGATCGATGCCGTTTCTATCAACCAGGTTCTCAACCGCAATGTCCTGAATCTGATTGTTAACGAATACAGGGAAGCGTTTCAGAAGGCGTTGGAAGAAGTCTTTGCCGGTGGTACGACGCGAACCGAGTTTGAAATCGTAGGCCTGGCGGGGACTCGACGATGGATGGAACAGTACGCAGTCGGACTGAAAGATCCGCACGATCCCACTCGCGTCGTACAGATGCTGGCCGTCGCTCGAGACATCACCGATCGTCGGAGATCGGAACTGGAACTTGCGCGAGCACGATTGAAGGCAGAAGCAGCCAACAATGCGAAAAGCGAATTTCTGGCGAACATGAGCCATGAAATCCGGACGCCGCTCACAGCAATCCTGGGTTATACGAATCTGCTTACCGATGAATCCGGCGACCCCCTCTCGCCGGAACGTAAATCCGAAGCGATCGAAACCATTCGACAAGCGGGCGAGCATTTGCTCACGGTCGTCAACGATATTCTGGATCTATCCAAAATCGAAGCCGGGCAAATGCTGGTCGAGCAGATCGACATTTCGTTCCCTGATCTCCTGCACAGCATCGACTGCCTGATGAGACCTCGCGCCGTTGCCAAGGGACTTTGGCTCAAGATGATCTGCGATAGTCCCATTCCTTATCGTGTAATTACCGATCCTACCAGGCTGCGGCAGGTCTTGATGAACTTGCTCGGTAACGCGATCAAATTCACCGAACAAGGAGGAATCACACTGCGTTTCAACGCCTCGCCGCACGGTGAGAAGACATTACTGCGTATGTCGATTGAGGACACTGGAGAAGACATTGCTGCGTATGTCGATTGAGGACACTGGAATCGGCATGTCACCGGGGCAGGCCGAACGCCTGTTTGCAGCGTTTGCTCAAGGGGATTCAACGGTTACCCGTAAATACGGTGGAACCGGATTGGGTCTGGTGATTTGTCAACGCCTTGCTCGGTTACTCGGCGGCGATGTTGAACTCGTCCGGACACAGTCTGGACTCGGATCGATCTTCACAGCCTCGGTCGTGGTCGATCAGGTCGCTGGCTGCAGCCTGATTCAAGAGTTGAATTCTGTCACGGTGCCAACGGCTCACGAACAGCCAGTTCAGCAGATTCGCCTGAACGGAAGAGTCCTGCTTGCCGAAGATGCTCGTGAAAACCAGGTCTTGATCTCGTTCCTGTTGCGAAGAGCCGGTGCCGAAGTCGACATCGCAGAAAATGGAACGGTCGCTTTGGAAATGATCGAAAAGGCCGCATTGCGAGATTGCCATTACGACCTGCTGCTGACGGATATGCAGATGCCGGAAATGGATGGCTACTCGTTGGCTCGTCACCTGCGAACGGTCGGAAGTACGCTGCCGATCATTGCCCTGACAGCCCATGCGATGGCCGAGGATCGTAAAAAATGTACCGATGCCGGGTGCGATGATTACGCCAGCAAACCGATCGACAAGTCGATTCTGTTATCGCGTTGCAATCACTGGATCGGACGCACTGGCGGGAATTCTGTTCTCCCCGCCACCATTCAATCCACCGAAACTCGCTGACGCCAATTGAGCTCTCGTTCTGATCGTAGAGCTGGGCATGATGTAGGGTGGGACCAGTGGCTGCTCTTCCCTGCGTCTCTGCGTTAAATTCTTCCGCGTAAATATAGAGGAATTTAACGCAGAGACGCAAAGGCGCAGGGTGAAGACCGGATGGGTTAAGCGGACCTGATGCAAACTCCCAGGCCCACCATCAATTCTCGACGTTTCCTGATGGTGGGCCGGCGCTCGAAGCGAGCTGGTTCCACCCTACATTGAAAAAGCCGATTGCCCTGCCGATTTGCGAGTTCGATTGATTAAAGTACCAGATTATCTTACGAAATTGATTTGGAAACGGCAGTCCACCAGCTACGTCAATGAAGCGCTGCCTTTCTTTTGCGATGAAGTGACTCCCTCCTGAAGACTGCGAGCTTCAGGGAGGCTTTTGAAGAAACGTGTACCGCATGAAACAAATGGTTCTGATTCTCGCTTTGACCATAGTGTTCGATCTCACCAGTCTGAGGGTCAGTCAGGCGGCGCCCGATGTGAACAATCAGATGGGGGCCACGAACATCACTGCGGGTAGGGCTCGCTTGCAGGGGACGCTCGTTGGCGGTGGCCCTGCGGATGTCGTCGTTTATTGGGGGCCAGGTGACGGAGGCACGAACCGCGAGAACTGGCGACACAAGAGCGAAGTCAAGGACGTCCAGAATGGAGCAGCGTTTTCCATCACGGCCGAAAACCTGATTTATGGGCAAACCTATTTCTACCGTTGTTTCGCATCGAATGCTGGCGGCGAAGCGTGGTCATCAGCGACCTCCCGTTTTACGACACTCAAACCATTGAATCCGAACACTGGTACCAATGAACGACCCGTTCTAACGGTCAAAAACGGTTTGGTCTGTTGGTACGACGCAGCGGTCGGTGTCTCGACGGATGACCGGGGCGTTGTGCAGTCCTGGAAAGACCTGTCTGGTCATGAACATCATGGAACACGAACTGCGGGATCGCCTGTGCTGGCAGAAAACCAGCTCAATTCGAAGCCTGCAGTTCAGTTCCGCACGTTGAACGGTGCATGCGGGTTCAACCTCGATGGCCCATTCTTTGTTGAACAGCAATACGTTGTTGTCCGTTCGCCGAATGCTGCCTGGAACAATGACGGATGTTTCCTCGGTCGCCGCTGGAAACGGAGTTCCAGCTATCGTCTGAGTCGAAACACCACCGCATTTTGGGGAGACCAATATCCCGTGACTGTTTCCAAAAATGGAAAACCGGTGAGAGGCCAACCATTCAATCTCGGTCCGATCACGGAGTACATGATCCTCAAGATTGACGTCAACGATGGGGACATCAGCAAGAACACCTATCAGATCGGCATGGGGGATCTTGCGTCGTGTGACTGCGACATCGCAGAAATTCTTGGGTTCCAGACTTCGCTCTCGCAAACGGACGAAGAACTGGTTGGCAGCTACCTGGCTGCCAAGTATGGGATCGCAACGCCCTATCCCGACTCTGCAGGAATGACTTCCGCGGCCTCTCTGACAAACGCTTCAATCTCTGATCAGTCCTCAACGTTAGACCCAAGTACAGTCTCGCTCAACACCACCTTGACCTGTCCCGGGGCAATGTATGACGTTCGAGTTTATTGGGGCACAACGGATGGAGGAACTGACGCCAGTCTTTGGGAGCATTCGGCCCCCGTCGGAACATTCACAAACACCATATCCACGAAACTCAGCCACACGATCACCGGCCTGACGCCGGGAATGCGGTACTACGTGACAGTCCGCGGTATCAATGTTGTGGACAGCATCTGGGCTGACAAGTCGCTGGCGTTTCGACCTGGAGTTGCGTCGGTCGAATCGCCTGTTCCAAAGCTCATCGTAAGGAAGGGACTGGCCTGCTGGTTCGACGCTGCTGCCGGTGTCTCAGCGGATGAGAAGGGAGTGATCCAAACGTGGAACGATCTGTCGGGGAACGAGCATCACGCGTCAATTGGCGGTGGCAGTGCACCGGTCGTGGTTGCCAACCAGATCAATTCGCGTCCGGCAGTTCAATTTCGTAAGGGTTGGTTGGCTTTAGCAGGAACAGTCTTTGCGAAAGAGCACTACGTTGTGATTCGCAGTCCCGGCCCCAAATGGAACGGAGCTGGCGGCTTGCTGGGCCGACTCAAAGGTCGCGGATCAAGTTACAATACCTGGGGGCAAGATACTGGATTCTGGACAGACGTGAGTCCCGCCGCCATTTCCAGGAACGGAACGGTCTTGCCGGGACCAGCATTCGACTGTTCGCCGCTGACCCAATTCATGATCCTCAGAATCGTCGTCAACGGTGCCAACGCGATGGAAGCAAGTTACACAATCGGCAATAACGATGGACTCGCTTCTTGCGATTTTGATGTGGCAGAGATCCTTGGGTACGAATCGATTCTATCACCTGCGGACCAGGCTCTGGTCGGCAGATACATGGCGACCAAGTATGGAATTGATACTGCATATCCTCCCCTGCCAAAGGCGTTGTCCGAAATCGCACCAGGCGAAACAGCTTCACTGAAGTACAAGACCTGGCGCCATTCAGGCTCCTTGTTTCTGCTGACAACGCCGGATGGCGCAAACCTGCCCGCTTCCGCAGTTGAGGAAAACTTTCCAGTGCTCGTACGGTTGAACAAGGATTGGTTCAATTTCAGCGAAGCGCGATCTCGCGGCGAGGATCTGCGGTTCACCACGAGCAATGGGGTACCGTTGTCGTACCAGATCGATCACTGGGATGCAGAAGCCGGGATGGCTTCAATCTGGGTGCGAGTCCCGATTATCCGTGGCAACTCGCATCAGGAAATCAAGATTTACTGGGGGCAGGCTGAGGCACTTAGCGAGTCCAATGGACCGGCGGTATTCAATAAATCCAATGGGTATCTCAGCGTCTGGCACATGAATGAACCTGCCTCAGACGATGCCGGTCTGGTTCCGGCGAGTGACAAAGGAAGTACACCTGCATCGGGTATGATTGGCCTGAGCAGACACTTTGCCGATGGCAAAGGAATCAGTGGTGGCGAGAAAATCACGTTCTTTCCATTTGCATCCAGCCCGCATACTTCCGAAGCGTGGTTCAAGGCCGATCGATTCAACACGACGATTCTGAGTTGGGGCAAGCTGGATGGAGTGGCTCTGCGGGTGTCGACCACCCCGGCACAGATCCAGGTAGAAAGTGGCCGGAAACGCTATCTCGCGACGAGCATTCTTCCGAAGTCGGAATGGAATCACGTGGCGCTGACGTACGACGGACAGAGCGAACAGATCTACGTGAATGGCCGTCTCGATCTTCCCACTGCGACGCAATCGACACTCGAAGTGATGACTCCGGTACGCATGCAGATCGGCGAGCGATTTATTGGCGACCTTGATGAAGTGCGAATCTCCAAAGTGGCGAGAACCGCAGATTGGATCAAATTGCAGTATGAGAACCAGAAGCCCCTGCAGACGCTTGTCGGCCCGTTGGTACAGACTGGCGCTGACTTCTCTGTTTCTGAGAAGCGATTGCCGCTCATCGAAGGTCAGTCAGCGACCGTGTCTGCCAAAGCTGGTGGTGCTCAAAAAGTCTATTGGATCATCAAGCAGGGAGTGTCGGAAAACGTCGTCGCACTCGATCGCTTCACATACACGCTACAGAGTGGTCGAGTAACAGGTGACCAATCGTTCGTGCTTCAGTGGAAAGCGGTCTATGCCGATGGAGTAAAGACATTCGACATCCCTGTCACGATCCAGGAAGAGATTCCAGACCCGGTTTACCGTGTGCAATCGCCGGCCGATTGGGACGGACGCCAGACGATCGAAGTTGTGACGCAGATCTCTAATCTGTCCGAGATGCAGGCGAAGCAGGCCAGCGAATTGACGTATCAATGGACCGTTCCAGATCTCGTCGAGGCCAGGGAGATTACACCAGGAAAACTGACTCTCAAACGCTCGCGTAACAGTGGAACGCTGAACGTCTCTGTTGCGGTCAGCAATGGGGGCAAGCCCGTAACGCAACAGATTCGCATCAAGGTGACCGAACCTAAAACCGATCCGTGGGTGCAGCGAATTCCGGACAAGGATGAAAAGCCCGAGGAAAATCAGTTTTTTGCCCGCGATGACAAGAATGAGGGGACGCTCTATTACAACGGATCACTCGACAAACCTGCAGATGCCGCGTTCTTGAAAGTTTACGCCGATGACAAGCTCTTCAAGTCGCAGACTCAGCCGGTCGCCGTCGACAAGAAATACGCATTCACAATGAAGCTAAAACCGGGACTGGTCAAGTACCGAGTCGAGTTTGGGACCACGAATGGCGCAGTAGAGACTCTACTGCAGACTGTCGGCAACCTGGTCTGCGGTGACGCATATCTCATCAACGGACAATCGAACGCCCTGGCGACTGATACGGGCGAGCAATCGCCAGCAGAGACCAGCGAGTGGATTCGCAGTTACGGCCGACCAGAAGGTGATGACAAAGGCCCTCATGTTAATCTGTGGTGCCATCCCGTCTGGAAGGCTCAGAAGGGGGAAAAAGCTGAACTCGGCTGGTGGGGAATGGAGTTGGCCAAGCGATTGGTGGAAAGCCAGAAAATGCCAATCTTCGTCGTCAACGGGGCGGTCGGCGGTACGCGCATCGACCAGCATCAAAGAAATGAGGCAGATCCGACCGATCTGAAAACGATCTACGGCCGGATGCTCTGGCGAGTTCGGCAGGCTAAACTGACGCACGGCATCCGCGCCGTGCTTTGGCATCAGGGCGAAGCTGACCAGGGTGCAGATGGCCCAACCGACGGCTACGGCTCGGACACTTACCAGCGATACTTTCTTGAAATGCAGGCGGTCTGGAAGAACGACTTCCCGAACGTCCGGCACTACTATCTGTTCCAGATCTGGCCGAACGCCTGTAGCCAGGGTGGCGGACACGGCGACATGTTACGCGAGGTGCAACGGACATTGCCGCGCCTCTATTCCAACATGGACATTATTTCGACGCTCGGAATTCAACCACCGGGTGGATGCCATTATCCGCTTGTCGGCTGGTCGGAATTCGCTCGCCTGGTCCAACCGCTGATCGAACGCGATTTCTACGGACGCAAGGTCAACGAGGCGATCACTCCTCCGAATCTTCAACGAGTCACCTTTACCAATGGGGCGAGGGACGAGATCCGGCTGGAGTTTGATCAACCCGTAAATTGGGACCATTCTTTGGCTAGTCAGTTCTATCTGGACGAGAGCAAGAACAACGTCGTCTCTGGCGTAGTGGACGGAAATGCATTGCACCTCCAGTTGAAGACCCCCTCGATGGCGACGAAAATCACGTACCTCAAAGAGATGAATTGGAGCCAGGACAAGCTTCTGAAAGGCGCCAATGGAATCGCCGCGTTGACATTTTGCGATGTTTCCATTGCACCCTGAGGCAATGATAAGCAGATCGGTGCGACGGAACTCAAAATGAATTGAGGGGAACGCCCGTTCCTTTTGAAATTGGTCGCTAAGTCGGTATTCTGGTTCTGGAAGATGCTGCAGAGGTCACGTTCCGAGTGGAATTCCCAGGTCCACGACCACCGCGGAACGCTCAGTGCGATTGAGTCGACGTGGGCAGCTTCACTGAAACAGACCAGAACCAGTTCAAACTCGGGGAGACTCGACATGCGATTGCTTGCGATCCTGACCGTGCTCTATTCATCCATCGCGTTTGCCGAGGATGCACCCAAGCCTGTTACACCGGCTGTTGCTTCCACTAAAATCAAGGAAAAGGTGACGGTCGAGATGTTGGTGAAGTCGACGGGAGGGCGCGACAACTGCTATCTCAATTCCGAAGAGGACTTCAAGCTCGATTCGAATTTCACGATTTTCATTAACAAGGATGTCAAAGAGAAAATGAAGAAAGCTGGAATCGAAAATCCCGCAGAACACTTCAAGCAGAAGACGATTCAGGTGACCGGAACAGTGATTCTTTTTGAAAAGAAACCTCGTATTTCGATAACAGAACCGGAACAGATCAAGATCATTGATAAGAAGAGTTGAGCATGCCTTTGCACGGCAGTTCTTCGCGAATCCAGACAGTCACCGAACTGGACGAGGCTCTCAGTCTGCCAACTGCAGGGGTACTCGAAACATTGCGTTGTGTTCCCGGGGACATCATGGTTCTCGGGGCAGGTGGCAAGATGGGGCCGACGCTTGCCAGGATGGTACGCCGTGGGTTTGACACGATCGGGATGCCGGAACGACGCGTTTTTGCCGTCTCACGTTTTTCATCCCCGCGTGTCCGCGATTCGTTGCAGCGATTGGGCGTCACAACGATCGCCTGCGACTTGATGGACCGGTCTGCTGTCAATGGGCTGCCGGAATGTCCCAACGTGATTGCCATGGCTGGCCAGAAATTCGGGACGAATGAAGCCCCCGAACTGACCTGGGCGACAAACGCGGTGATTCCGACAAACGTCGCCGAGAGATTTTCTCGCTCGCGAATCGTGGCAATGTCGACCGGGTGCGTTTATCCCCTGGTCGCGACGAGCGGACCTGGATCACGTGAAGGTGATCCATTGACTCCCCCGGGAGAATACGCGAACTCGTGCGTCGGGCGTGAACGAGTATTCGAGTATTTTTCGAAACGCTACCAAACTCCACTGGCGCTGGTGCGGCTCTGTTATGCGATCGACCTGCGGTATGGAGTCTTGCTGGATCTGGCCCAAAAGGTATTTCGCGGTGACGAAATCGACCTGTCGATGGGGGCGACTCACGTGATCTGGCAGGGTGATGCCAATGCGAGAATCATTCAATCACTGGAACACGTTGCCGTTCCCGCGACTCCAATCAACGTGACCGGGCTGGAACGGTTATCGATTCGTAATTTGGCCGAGCGATTGGGGGAACTGCTGGGACGTCCCCTCAATCTGATCGGAGCCGAGGCACCGACAGCATGGTTGTGGGATGCTCAGCGATCCTATGACTGGTTTGGCCCGCCTCTGGTATCAATCGAACAAATGTTGGAATGGATCGCCGACTGGGTTCGTGATGGTGGAGAAACGTTGAACCGTCCGACGCACTTTGAAGTCCGCGATGGGAAATATTGAATCTGCGCGGCGACAATCTGTTACGATTTGCGAGTTGCACGATGTTGTACAAATGGCAGCGGTTCGCTGCCCACTGATCGGTGTGACTGAGGGAACGATACAAAATGGCCCGGATGGTCACCCCTGGATCGACAAGCTCTGGCTACGAAGGTCCGCGTCGTTCGGGTCCGTTTTTTGTCACGGATCTGATCCGTCGGTTTGGCGTGCGGGCCGTTGTTGCCATCATCGCCGCTGCTATGCTGGCATTTTCACCGCTGGCATTTTTGTACTGGCTCAACGAACTTCGACTCGCGTCGGTTGTCATGTCGTCGGTGTCGCCCAATCAGCGCGTCGTCGTCAAACCGGCTCAACATCTGGATGAGCAGGAACAGGCTGAGCCCGGTAAAACGGCGCTGCTCCAAGTGAAATGTCAGGTTCCGACGATCGATGGCTGGCGAGACCTTTTATCGGACAATGACCCGGCCCGGCGTGATCCGTCGCAAACTCATTCGAGTGTTCGGCGGGAGCAAGTCTATCTGCGTCGATCTGGTTCGCAGCTCATTCCATTTGGGCTGCTTGGGCCGCCCCCCGTCAGCGTCTGGCTGCCTGCTGGAGACTACGAGATTCTGGTCGTGCATGAGGCTCCCAGTCGTGAAGATCGGATCGACGTGCCGGGCCGTTCGTTTCCGTGGATCTCCGTATTTGCTGAATGTTCGTTGAAGTCCAGAGAGAAGACTGTCATCGACGTTCAACTGCCACATTACGACTGGGGAAATTCTGACGTACTTCTTGGGATTGGTGACTCTGATGAATCGGGCGAACGGGCTCCCTCGGCCGCAGAGTTCGCCCGAATTGTTGCCGAGTGTGAGACCCTCACGCCGATCCCGACTCCAGCGGGATACTTGCTCACTCTCGTGGAGCCTCGGATTCATCACCGTGACGGTCACCGCGGATGTGTTCAGGACTTTGGCGAGCTTCATTCCGTTCCGCGCGAATGGACGCGAGGTCAACTTGCTCGCCTGAGGAGATGGTTGCCGGACAACGCCACCCAGGCAAACTCGAAGTTGATGGGACTCATCGATCGGCTGGGTTGGCGCGAATTCTTGCAGGGTTGGTACTGTTACGCGGCCGCTGGCGTAACTGGTCTGGTCTTCACCCGCTGGGGGGCGATCGCACTGGTGGAACCTTGGAGACGCGGTCCCGAATGGCACAACTCGCTTGGCCTGCTGGTCCGGATTTTCTTTCTATCTGCCGGACTGTGGTTCCTGATTCAGGTTCTTTTTCACTGACCATCAAGACAGATACCCGGACGTAAACTTCGGGCGTCTTTTCGTGAGTTTCTTGCAAAAGTCAGTGGCGTTCGAATTTGCGAAGGATCATCCCTTTGAATCGGCGAATGTCAGTCGTTCCCAGTCGACATCGCGTAATCGAGCCTGTTCAGCCGCAGTTTTCAGCTTCTGAATGACATAGCTCTTATGGTTCGCAACAGCCTGTTCACTGATCTCCAGTTCTGCCGCCACATCCTTGTTCGACCAGCCCAGAACTAAAAGCAGTTCCACACATTTCAGCCGTTCGAAGTCTCCGCGACTTAACCAGGTCTGAATCAGGCTTCGCAGTGCGTCTCCAATGACTCGTTCCATGGCGACGTGGCTTTCGGAACTGCGAGCCATGCTTGAGGCTTTGCGAGTCCGAGCGACAGGTTCGCCTCCTGCACCTGAATCGGTCGGCAGCAGCAGTGGTAAAGTCGGACGCCGACCGCTGCGACGCAGGGCGTCTGTCAATTTGTGAGCGGCAATCGCAAACAAGAACGACTCCAGCGGAGTCTTCTCGTCGTAGTTGGGAAGCGACGTCAGAAAGCCAAGGAACGTCTCCTGGACGACATCTTGCGCTGAACTGCGATCCGTCAGCCGAACTTCCACGAATGACAACAATCGCCCCTCATAGCGATGAATGAACGCTTCCCACGCCTGCGGGTCGCCGCGACGAATCTCTTTCAATAGCGGAGCGTCGTCAGGACTGATCGTCATAGCGGGGATGTCGTAAAGATACACTCGGCTTCAGAAAGATCGGAACCACTTGATGACGATCATGGCGGCCAGTCCGATGAATGGCAATAACCACAGGCGAAGCACCACAGTCCCGCCCCGTAGCAGACTCGCTCGATAATAGAATGCCATCAGGCTGATCACCAGTGCGACAGAGGTTGTGACGACTGCCACCAGACGAATTCGAGCAGACGTGATCCCCTTTCTCCACATTGGCAAGAACTCGACACGGACTTCAGGTGACAATTCGACCTGCCACCAGACTCGATACATCGGATGGACAAACGATCCAAAATCCCGATCCACAACTTCAGCGTATTGCTGCTTCACAGCATGTTGCTTGAGCGTCTCTAGAGTTGGATTCCACGGGGAAACGGCGGATTCCCCAGGGAAGAGCTTGGCCAGATCGTCCTGTAGAATCTGATTAGCCTGTTTCAGCAATTCCTGTTCGGCCTCTTCACGTGTGGAAAACTGCTGGCTGCTGATAACGTGTTGCTCTGAAAGACCATCATGAATCTCTGGCTTATCGATCCAGGCAGGACGTGGTTGATCACTTGTTTGAGCATGAATGGGCTCGATGGAGTCACGGTTTCGAAAGAGCGATTTGGATAAGCCGGCATTGGATTGCAGTCGATCGATCCCTAAGACCTGAGTAAAATCAAGGAACTGAATAGCAGCGAATGTTGTTGCCACGAGCACCGGTGCCATAAACCATCCAAGCTCGCCAATTCCTGTCGGCTTGAATGCAGGCCTCTCGGAGAGACGGATTGTGGTCAGCTTATGGTGCATTACGAAGAAACCGCATGCCGCACCTGCCAACAGAAACATGATCATGATCGGGAAAGCAAGGATAAAAGTGATCATGCTTGCCCCCGTTCGACTTCAGATCGTCGCACCGAGACCGACCAGGGACTCGCCAGTTGGACTGCGGCAGACATCGCAACCATCCAGAATACTGCCGGCCATTGCGGGAATGCACAGATTACGGTTATCAACCAGGCGGCAATTGCAGCAGTACAAAGCCTGCCGATACTCAATTGTCGTGATCGATGGGGATTCATGTCCTCCCAGATCCGGTAGACAAACAGGAATCCACCGAAAAAGACCAAGTATCCCAGTAACGTCGGATTCATCCCGTTTTCCATCAGCGAATGGATACCGATCCGGTTGAAAGCCGGTGAGTAATGCGATGCTCTTGCGTAGTCGACGAGAAGGTACTGGTCAAGCCCATAGGCAGCGAGTCCCGTCAGCAACCCCGCGATCAAAAACGCCTTGCGAGGATTTCGCTTAACGTGAGCACTTCGCTGGCGCAACTGTTCACAGACCAGAACGAGCAATGTCCCGATCATTGAGGTTGTGACAAACATCGTCATGAATTCTGGCGTCAAAGTCTGCGTTGTCGCCCGGAAAAAATCCCCTGTGAACAGCATTCCAAGCGAAAATAACGCAGCGCCAACACTTCCCACGGCGAGTGACGCCGCACCATCGGCGATGATGGGGCGGTAACCAAACAACGCACCACTGAGCTTCGCATTGAATTCAGGATCGGCCGTGGTCGTGTCAATTCTGATCCGTCCGCCATGACGCCCTCGCAGCAGAGAGGTGGCACCGCAAGCAACCGTGATCAATCCGAGTCCCGTCCAGGATAGCCATGTCCCAGGAGCAAACATCAGGAGCGCTACCACACCGGTTAAGATGACGGACCAGTTCAATGACGTCGGAACATACGCCGCGGCAGAGACGACGTGGACGCGTGGCTGACTGCCGCGCTTCGCAGTCGATTTCGGACTGGCAGGTTTTGGCCGATGTTGGTCAGGGGGATATTGAGCATAGGCCGAAGCGGATTGGGCCGGTGACCGGGTTGCGCCCGGTGGGACTACGAGGACAGGCACCGAAGTTTCGCGTGACGCGGCCCCTGTCGAAGGAGTCTCTGCCAGTTGTGATCGTGGATGTACTGACCCGTTTGCAAAGCCCGACGGCATCGGCTGGTTTTGTGCCGTGACACCGAGTGCCTTACGGAACTCCTCGTCAAGCTGGAGTGCAGACGGTGTTCGCTGACGCGGGTCCTTCGCCAATGCATGTGCCAATACCGGCCTCAGCGCTTCAGAGATCAAATCCAGTCTCGGAGTCGCCGTGAGGTGCTTCATCAGGACCTCGGCGGTTGTTTCTCCCATGAATGGCAACTGTCCCGTCAGCATCTCGTACAGCATGATCCCCAGGCTGTAGACATCGACTTCGGGACCATACTCACCGCGAGCGACTTCAGGAGCCATGTAGTACACGGTTCCGACACTTTGCGTATGAGTCGCCCGGCGATCCGTTCCGAGCCGTTTTGACAGCCCCACGTCGCCGACTTTCACCGTTCCGTTTTCGCGATAAACATTGGCAGGCTTCAGATCTCGATGGACAATCCCGCGATCATGCAGAAAGGTTACTCCAGCGACGATCCCACTGAGCCATTCCTGGACTTCTTCGAGAGGCAACCCGTTGGGAAAGGATGCCAGGACATCTTCCAGGCTGGACCCGTTGATGTATTCCATCACCACCCATTGCTCACCGTGTGAGTCCGTTCGAACATCGAACAGATTCACCAGATTCGGGTGCTTCAGGTTCAAGCACTGCCGAACCCCGCGTAACTCGACATCCTGCTCGCGCTGCAACAGTTTCAGAGCGACTTCCTTGCCGCCATCACTGCGCGCGTAATAGACCTCACCGAAACCACCGCGGTGAATCCCGCGATGGATCGTGTAGCCTTCCAGCGGCTGGGTTCCCGGCTGGTGAGTGAAACGCATGGTGAAGTTCAAATAGAAATGTCACTCTGTTTCGAATAAGGCAACAGCCTCATTCTCTTCGGCATGTCGAGGCGGCGTCCTGCCGTCTCGTCGATTCTAACACATCTGGCCCTGAATTGTGGTCTGGTACCTGTATCCAGGGACGATGCCTTTTTGAACCTAGGCAGGAAGTAGGGTGGGACCAGCGGCGTTTCGCCGCGCCGGCCCACCATCAATTCTCGACGTTTCCTGATGGTGGGCCGGCGCTCGAAACGAGCTGGTCCCACCCTACATGGGAAAAGCCGATTGCCCTGCTGTATCTTCAGTCGCGACCAGCAACTTCCGTTGATTTCGCTTCGACGCCAAAATAGGCATCAATCTGCTGATCCAGATCCGAAGCAACAGCAGACTCAGACTTTTCGACAGGAATCATGCCTGCAAATTTGACTTCCGTTTCCATGACACGTTGTTTGACATCGAGTTGCTTGTTCAGGTCATCAATCAGCTTGCGAGCATGGCTCAAGTTGGAATCGTCAATCGCCAGTTGGCTGACTGTTTCCGCCGCCTTCACTGTCTGCAATCGAGCTTGAAGTTGTTCAAGTTTGACCTCCAGATCTTTCTTCGCCTGCATCAGGCCTTCCAGCTTGTCCCGATTAGCAACCAGGGTCTGTTCGCGTGCAGCCAGAATCTTTTTATCCGCCGCCAGCATCTCTTCCGCAGCCTTGTAACGCTCAAATCGGTTGGACAGATCACGCTTGACGTCGTTTGACGTAAACTTCTGGCTGGCATAGGTAAATGTACTCTTGCCGCTCCCCAGGTCCGTCTTCAGTGCCATGATGGCGTCTTTTTGACGCCCCAATTCCCCGGCCTTGCGATCCAGAGTTGCGGTCAGGTGCTCAATGTCGACCTGTTGTTCGGCGATCACATGCATGCATTGACGGATATCGGGGACGAGTTGATCCACCATCGTCCGAGCCCGTTCGATTTCAAATTCGACTGGGACTTCGGCTTTGACAGCCTGCTGAACGTTACGACACCCCGTTCGAAGATAGCTGATGGTGTCTCGACCGAAGACAAATGTCCCCAGACCAACAGCAATCGCACTTCCGATGAGGATTTTCTTGAGCATGGCAGCAACCTTCCGATTCCGATGACTGACTTCGCACAACAGAAAGCACGTGTTCCTGTCGCATTCATCGTTATTCGCTGGTTCCGACCGAATATTGGCAAGATTCCTGAAATTTTTCCGAAAAGAATGGAGTTCACCTTCGGAGGCAATCCGGATCGCCAAAGCGTATTCGTCCCGATCGGGCACAAATGTCGCCGATTTCCCCGGACACGTCTTCACAATTCAACGAACGATAGGACTCTTCCGACTTCGTGCGAGGAAGTCATGCTCCACGAACATTTGTTGCGTGTGCTCGTTGAGATTCTGCGGTGCTGGATTGGGAGCGAGTGTGAGACGAGGTCACTTGACGGAAGTAATCGGTCTGCCATGCACGGTATGAGACAGTTTCTCTGTTACGGGGGCGATCAATTTGCTGTCCAGAATTTTCCCGCGGCAGACAACAGCCACACTTTTCGGCTGGCTGGATTCGGGGATGTTGACATGGAACTTGTTCATGACTTTGGCACTGAGTCGATGGCTGGACACGCGGAAACGCATTGAGCCCTCGCGAGTCTCGACCAGTAGGTAGCAGTCCGCATCGTTCGATTGACCGCGATCATCGCTGTACGTGAAGCCGTATGCTCCATGCAGCGCCGGATAAATATAGCTCTTCAATTCACCGTCCGGGTCGTAGTAACCGACCAGCGTTGTCACCGGCACGCCAAACGCTTGGGGTTTGCGCTCGACCGTCAGGCCTGACCCTGCCCCATCCTTCCAACGCGTTCCGTCGGAGACGTAGCTCTTTTTGAAACCGCGAGCGACGGCAATCTGATCGCCATTCAGGACGAGGGTACTACCGGAACTGGCTCCATGATCGATGGTCACGGTGCGTCCACGATTGGTAGCCGAGGCAGCCGGTACCGGAATGTTCTTGGTCCAGTTACCGTCTCCCATGGTGACGTTCACGCGATCATATTCGGCCAGCAGCGCCGCCATCTTTTGTTCGCTGAGGTCGCTTACCGGGGCGGTGATCTGTGAACCGAAGTCAATCTTGTGACTGTATGGCTCCATTTTCCCTTTGGCGTCGTTCCACTTGCTGAAGCCGGTCGGCGAGTTGGCATCGAAGACCGCTTTACCTTCCAGGAAACGCTGGATAATAGCCGCGGTGTTCGGCGTATAAAGGGTAAATCGATTGAAGCTCGACATTGGCGATCCACCCGCCATCGCGTCCAGACCGAACGAGCGGCCGTCGAACGGTGTTTGGGACTGGTCCTCCAGGCGAGTATCCTTGCCGCTGCGAACCGGTGCGAAATTGGGGATGAAGCGGTTCTTGTCCGCGTCCCAGCCCCAAGTGGAGTTGATCTGGTCTGCACTGCGGTGGACGGACCCCAGGAATCCGCCCGCATAATGCCCGAGACCGTAGTTGTGACCCACTTCGTGGCTGAACTCGTTGTGCAGCGAGTCATCGAGAGTCACGATGCCACCACCGCCCGAACCGCCGTGCACAACGAGACCGGCGGCATAGTTGCCGACGCTGTTGTGGGCTGCCAACTGGGCTACCACATAGGGGTGACTCCCTTCCCCCTCGCCAGCAGTACTGTTGATACCGTAATTCGCATTGTCGATTCCCAGAGAGATCAACTCTTTGCCAATGCGCTGTCGCATGGTGCCGTTGTGCCAGTCCCCTTTGCTCGGATCGTGATCGGTCATCAAGGTTCCGTTGGGAAGCATCACTTCAGAAAGGGAAAGTGGCGCGTATTGGCTCACGATCAACCGGCTGGTCGGTACGGTCTGGAAGTATTCCCGATGGGCTGTGGGATCACCGGCGAAATGGAACTGGTCGCGGGGCGGGGTCAGCATCCCGACGTCAATCGTATGAATGAGCAGTTCCGTAGGCGCCCCAACCTTGAGATTATTCAGCGTGCCGCTCAGATTGCCTTGTCGAATCTGCAGGTTCAGGCCGGGGACAATCCAGTCCGCTGGCAGCACGCCGCTCCAGGTGTCGTTGGCGTACCTGATCCCCTGGTTCTCCAGATCGCTTTCCAGGATCCACTGGCGACGCACAGATTTGAAGAGCAGGGTCTGGCCACGAGAGATCGCGACGGAACGTCCACTATAGTGGACTGTCGACCCATAGCCGGCATTCGAGCGGACGCGAAGAAACTTCCCGTCGAACTCGGCCCCGCTCGGAACATAAATGTCGCGGACCCACTGACCGTCAGCAGTCTGAATCTCGACGAGCGAGTTCTGTCGCAGTCGCCCTTGAAGGAAGGTCTCTTCCGGCTCGCTCAGCTTCTCCAGATCGCGCCTGTTGTTGATGACACTGGCGGCTACGGCTGGCGCAGTGAAATCAGTTTTTTCGTCTGGGATGCCGTCCACGTCGTAGGCGGTTTTGGGCAGCTTCTCGGGTGGATCGAGGCTCAGTTCGCCAAGTACCTTCCCCCCGTTGTCACGAGCGGTCATATGCATGGGCGTCATGCCATCCGGCTTCAACGGCTGCACCAGCAACAAACTCTTGCGTAGACTGATCAGGTGCGGTTGGTTGTCACCCTTGGAAGGATGAACCGGGATGATCTGACTCTGGGCAAATCGCACTTGTGCGGAAAACGATCCCTGCAAATCGTTGGTCGGAGCGGTCGTATTGAAGACCAGCGGCTTTGCTACCGGATCCGCCGCGCACAGATCACGCCACATCAACGCCACCGCAATCAATCCGGCCACGGTTCTGGCAGAAATATTCATTTTTGCTTTCGTTCCTGATCGTCACGTGCGCACAGCAAGTCCCGGATCCCCGCGGGGCAAAAATGCCAGAATCCTTCACCTGTTTCAGAAATTATGACTCCCGGACCACAGTATCACATTGGGACGCAGTATCAGAACGGGCCGGAGATTCATTGGAAACTCCTGATTTCTCACGAATGCAGCTACGATAGGCAACATGCGGGATGTGAACAATGTACCTGGCCAATCGTGGATGGCTGGGCAGACTAAAGAAACATTTCGCGAATTGGCTCACCACCCGGCAACAAGGGCATCGGTCTGCCCGAGTAATCAATGGGTGCTGTGTCCGTCGAAATCCCCAGGAACCGGTACATCGTCGCCAGCAAGTCTGATGGACCGACCGGTCGGTCCAGCGGTAGTGCCCCCCTGGCATCGCTGGAGCCGATCACCTGCCCGTGGCGTAATCCCCCACCGGCGAACAGCGCCGTGAAAACATTACCCCAGTGGTCGCGACCTGCAGTCGTATTGATGTTCGATGTGCGGCCGAACTCGCCAAACACCTGAACCAGCACGCGGCTCAATAAACCTCGATCCTTCAAGTCCGTTATCAAACTGGACAGTGCCATATCAAGATCTGGACCTTTGGTTCTGGTCCCAGCGATCCCTGGTCCACCGACAGTTCCGTGCAGATCCCATTCAAAGAACTCATAGTCCTTCACATTGACGAACGTGACACCGGCCTCCACCAGTCGCCGGGCCAGCAGGCAGGCCTGGCCAAGTCGATTCCGGCCGTAGCGATCACGCAATCGGGGATCTTCCGCAGAGACATCAAAGGCGCGTCGGACAGCGGGCCCCGAGATCATGTCCAAGGCAGACATTTGAAAAGCGTCCATGGTAGTGGATTGCCCCTGAGTATCTAAATCGCGTCGGAAACGGTCCAGTCCGCGCAGAATCTGCAGGCGATCATCGAGCCGATTTGTCGTGATGCTGTCATTCAATTTCAGATTGGGAACGTGAAAGTCCGGTTTATTCGGGTCACTGATTTCCATCGGGTCATAGCGAGTTCCCAGATAGGAGGCGGTGCTGTAGTAGAATCCCTCGGGAATTGCGACGTTGGCTGGCATTCCACGCACATTGGGGCCGCGATACCGGGCGATCATTGCCCCGGTCGCTGGAAACTGATTCTGGCCGAAGACAAGTTGATTGGGATACCGACCGGTCTGCATCCAGTGGACACTGTGATTGTGACTACCATCCCCGTGGGCCACGGATCGGACGACCGAAAACTCATCGAAAATGGCGGCCAGTCGCGGAAAGAATTCTGTGATGCGCACGCCGGGCATCGCCGTTTCAATGGAATCAAAGGGGCGACATTCTGCCGGCCCGAGTGGCTTCGGATCAAACGTATCGTGCTGGCTTGGCCCGCCACAAAGAAAGACCTGAATGACAGCGGTGTCGGTTTGCCGCTCGTTCGCCAGTGCACGCTGCCACATCACATCAGCCAGCGAGATACCGCCCACCGCCAGCGATCCGAATCGCAAGAATTCTCGACGACTGATATCGGTGGAGACGAGATTCAACATGGCCGAGCCTCTATCATCAGGGCGGGTTGAAATTATCCTGAAACAGCCGTTCCAATGGCACGTGTCAAATCACATGCCATGAAGCCTCGATTGTCGGAATGAATATATCACGCCATGTCGATTTGTGCGAATTGGGCTACCCGAAGGCTCGCAGGACAAACGCGACAGGAAGTTCGGGAGTGAGAGTCAAAATGCCTGAGTAACTTCTTGTGCTTGTATCGATTTTCTGAAGGTGTTCAAGTGTCTGTACGGCAAAACCCGAATGGTATAGAGAATGCATTCAAGAGGCCGAACGTAGAAGCACCGTTGACATGGGCAGGTAATCGCCGATAATCGGCGATAGCTGCCGACAGGAGTCGATTCGTGAATCGTCTGGTTTCCATGTTGATGCTTGCCACGTTTGCTGCCCAGCACTTTGCGTGCTGTTGCAGTGGATTGGGAACGCACGCATGTGAGCAAAACCAGTGTGCCACGGAAAAACATCCTGGGTGGGAAGCCACCTGTAGAGCTTCGGAAATCGACGTACATTCTTCGTGCTGTGGTCACGACCACGCTGCCGGAGACGCCCCGAAACATTCCGAGCATGACGAATCCCCTGCAAATGGGTCACACGGACATCACGTTTGCGTCGGAACCCACGTATTTTTCGTCACCGCGCCGCGTGCCAGCTTGCCGCCTTCGAATCTCTCTCAGGACTATGGTTTCTCGCCAGCGGACGGAGCACATTTCGTCACGATGACCTCATCGAAGGCGACGATTCGTGACACAGGCGACTCAAGTCCGCCGCTCACTTCGAGTGCGCGCCGCTCGACACTCTGCGTCTATCGCATTTAGTCGTCGCTCTGATAACCGGGCGTCCTTTTGCGTTCTGCATTTGCCGCACCGTCGATTTCAGGGGTCATCCGCGCTGATCGCGCTCGAATGAGCCGCTTCTGCTGCGACGATCAGTCGTGTTGATACGGAATCTGTCGTGAGATTTACCAGGAATACGTCCATGAAGACGGGACTGAAACGCATCGTAATGGGTGCAGGCATTTTGGTGGCCTGTGGCGTAATGGCTTACTCCACTCGGCCCTATTGGCTGGAATGGCTCGACCACGCGCTGAGCAGTCAGCATTCGCCAGTCGCCGAAACTGATCCGCACGCCGGGCATGATGATCATGCAGGACACGACCACGGAGCCGGCGAGGCGAAGCCAGTGCTGACACTTTCCGATCAGGCGCAGGAAAATCTTGGCCTGGAAATGACGGAAATCAAGTTAATGGACTACTGGCGGACCATTCAGATTCCAGGCATCGTTTCCGAGCAGCAGGGGCACAGTGAGCGACGAATTCCAGCGACGGTCGCGGGGATTGTCACGAAGCTGTACATCTTTCCCGGTCAGTCTGTTCGGCCGGGCGACCCTCTGATGGATGTCCAGCCAACGGGTGAGTTGCTCACAACGACACAGTCATCCCTGCTGCGAACGCTGAAAGATATTGAACTGATTGACATTGAGTTGAAGCGGATCTCGCCACTCGTCGACAGCGGAACCTTGCCTGCCAAAACAAAACTTGAGAAAGAATACGAACGCCGTAGACTGGAAGCTCTGCAACTCATCCAGACACAGGAATTGCTGGTAAGAGGATTGTCTCCCGAGCAAATCAACACCATCGTCGAATCAAAGATTTTGATTCGACAATTCACCGTGTACGTCCCCGGTGGCCCTGCTCCCGTGGTCGCGGCGACGTCCGTTCACGAGCCATCAGGTGATCCGGGGCCGCGGGTTGTTCCGGCGACTCTGGTCAACGCGGATACTACAGCGTTGGAACCCAAGGACCGCATTTATTCGGTCGAATCGATTTCGGTCTACCCTGGAAAGCTCGTTCAGCCCGGCGACGGACTGGTTGAACTGGCTCTACACACGATTCTTGATTTGACGGGCCAGGCATTCGAACGGGAATCTCCGCTCATCTTACGCACCCTGCAGGAGAACTGGCCGGTCGATGCGACGTTTGAAACGGCGGATGGAACACCCCTCAAACGAGACGGGCTGAAAATTCGCTACATCGAAAGTTCCGTCGATGGTGCCAGCCGCATTCAGAAGTTTCACATCCCCCTGATCAATCAAGTCCTGCGTGCCACAACGGGTGACGATGGCATCTTGTACCACGCCTGGCTGTTTCGACCGGGTCAACGTGTCAGATTGTCGGTTCCCGTTGAGAAGCTGACAGGCCGCATCGTCCTGCCTGCCGAAGCCGTCATCCAGGAAGGAGCGGACGCCTACGTCTTCCGGGCCAATGGCAAACAACTCGAACGTATCGCGATCGTGCTCGAACACCTGGATGCACGCACCGCAGTGATCAAGAACGACGGCACTTTGACGCCGGATTTCGATCTGGTTGCGAAAAATCATGCCTATCAACTGAATCTCGAATTGAAGAAAAAATTGGGCGAGGGCGGGGGTGGCGGCCACAGCCACGAGGGGCATAGCCACTAATCATCTGCTTTACTGAGCAACGGATGCTCGGTAACAAGTGGCATTCACATCAAAAACCCCTCGCGATCAGAATTGACGCTGACTATGAACGCACTCATCAAGTTTGCACTTCACAATCGAATGCTGATTGTCTGCCTGGCACTGATCACACTGGTGGCAGGCTCAATGACGATGGCGTCGTTGCCGATTGACATCTTTCCGTCGCTCACACGACCACGTGTAACTGTTATGACGGAATGCCCCGGTTTGTCACCGGAAGAAGTCGAGACGCTGGTTACGTTGCCGCTGGAAGTTGCCTTCAATGGCGCTACGGGCGTTGAAGCTGTACGGAGTTCATCTGGTATCGGCTTGTCAGTGATCTATGTCGAATTCGGCTGGAATACAAACATCTACGTCGCACGCCAGATCGTCAATGAACGCATCGCCATCGTCCGCGACCGGCTGCCGGAGACCGTCAAACCTGAACTGGCTCCGATTTCGTCGATCATGGGGCAGATTGTCATGGTTGGCATGTACAGCAAGGACGGTTCAACGCCCCCGATGGATGTTCGGACGCTTGCCGATTGGGCAGTCCGGCCTCGATTGCTCACGATCCCCGGCGTCGCACAGGTCATCACCATGGGAGGCGGACGCAAGCAGTATCAGGTCAAAGTTGACGCCGCGAAATTGCAATCCTGCAATGTGACCTTGGATGAGGTCGAGCAGGCATTAATCGAAAGCAACCAGAATGGGACGGGAGGCTATCTCGAGCGAGGATCGCGTGAGTTTCTCGTCCGCGGAATTGGACGAGTCCAATCGATTGGTGATCTGGAACAATTGGTCGTCAAAGCACACGGCGAGCGGTCAGTGCTGTTACGGGACGTGGCAAAGATAATCGAAGGGCCGCAGGTCAAACGAGGTGACTCGTCTGTGAACGGACATCCGTCCGTCGTGCTCACCATCGCCAAGCAACCGACGGCCGATACACGATCACTGACGGATCAGATTGAACGTGCGCTGCAGGACCTGAAGCCATCGCTCCCCGCCGATATCGAAATCGATTCATCGATCTTCCAGCAAAGGAAATTCATCGACCTGGGGATTCATAACGTGCTGGAAGCGCTGCGCGACGGTGCCGTGCTGGTCCTGATCATCTTGTTCCTGTTTCTTCTGAATGTCCGCACGACCTTCATCACGTTAACGGCAATCCCGCTGTCAATCGTCATTACAGGGCTGGTCTTTTATTTCAGTGGACAATCCATCAACGTGATGACGCTGGGTGGCCTCGCGGTTGCCATGGGCGAACTGGTGGACGACGCCATCGTCGATATCGAAAATGTGTTCCGCCGGCTGCACCTGAACGCGAGGTTGCCACACCCCAAACCGTCACTGGATGTGATTTATCATGCGAGCATCGAAGTCCGCGGTTGCATCGTCTTCGGTACGATGTTGGTGATCCTGGTTTTTCTGCCGCTGTTTGCACTGTCGGGCGTCGAAGGCCGCTTGTTTGCACCGCTGGGGGTCGCCTATATCGTCTCGATCCTGGCGTCACTGCTGGTATCACTGACGGTAACTCCGGTTCTCGGAAGTCTGCTCCTGGCCCGCCAGATCGAGCGTCAGGGAAAAATCGCGGCATCAAAACTCGCCATCGCTGGTGATGCCGCGAGTCATGCTGTTGATCCTCATGGCGGTGACAGTTTTCTGTTGCGAATCTTGAAAATCGCCATTACGCCAGTGATCCGATTCAGCCTGAATTCATTCGGTCTGAAGTTGATCCTGCTGGTGGTGTTTGCAGGAATCGCAGCCAGCGGGGTTCTCGTTGTGAATCTCGGTACGGACTTCCTGCCCCCCTTTGACGAAGGGGCTGCACAAGTGAATATCGTGCTGCCACCGGGAACGTCGCTGGAAACATCCAATCGCATCAGCAGCATGGTCGACAAGGCGTTTCGCAAGCACATGTCGAGCGAATCAAGTGCCGATGAGTCAACGGAAAAGCACGCAACAAAGCCATCATTCCCATTCAACCTGCTGCCCGGGGCTCATGGTTCGGTTTCAAACGACAAGTCGCTCATCAAGGCTTTGGTGCGTCGAAGTGGTCGTGCTGAAATGGACGAGCATGCCGAAGGGGTCAATGTGACGGAATACGTCGTGTCGATGAATCCGAATTGTGGAGTTTCACGTCAGGAAGCACTGGCAATCCTGAGAAAAGATCTCGAAGCGATCCCCGGCATTGAGTACGAAGTCGAACAGCCTTTGGCCCATCTCATCAGCCATATGCTGTCAGGCGTATCCGCACAGATCGCGATCAAAGTTTTCGGTGACGACCTCGATATACTTCGAAAGAAGGCGAATGAGATTAAGTCGGCAATCTCGGACATTCCGGGACTGGCTCCCCCCGTTGTCGAACCACAGACACTGATCCCGCAGTTGCGGATCGAACTCAATCGCGAGAAACTCGCGATGAATGGACTGACACCAGGGCATGTGAACCGGCTGGTCGAGACGGCCCTCAATGGTCGAACGGTTTCGACGATCCTGGAAGGCTCGCGCACGTTTGATCTCGTCATGAAAATGGATGACGAATATCGAACCGATATTGCCGCGATTGAACGGCTGGTGATCGACCTCCCCAGCGGCGGCAGCATCCCACTGTCGGCAGTCGCCCGGATCTATGATGGTGCCGGACCAAATACCATCAGTCACGAACGAACCAAGCGCCGCATCACAATTCGTGGTAACACCACCGACCGCGATCTTGGCAGTGTTGTGGCTGACATCCAGGCGGCCGTAAAGCAGAAAGTCAAACTTCCCGAAGGATACTTCATCGAGTATGGCGGTCAATTCGAAGCTCAGCAGGAGGCCACTCGGCTGATTTCGATTCTGAGTCTGGTCTCGCTGGCAGGGGTATTTCTCGTTCTATTCACGCAGTTCCCGTCGACGCGGATCGTGTTGCAGATCATGTTCGCCCTGCCGACTGCGTTTGTCGGTGGAGCGGTCGCCCTCTGGCTGACGGGGCAAACGCTGACTGTTGCCGGCATGGTTGGATTCATCTCGCTCGGTGGCATTGCCGCCAGAAACGGAATTTTGCTGGTTGCTCATTACCTGCATCTGATGAAAGAAGAGCGAGAAGAATTTACCGAAGCGATGATCCTGCGTGGCAGCCTCGAGCGACTTGCACCGGTCCTCATGACGGCACTTACTGCCGGAATCGGCCTGGTTCCGCTGGTTCTTGGTGGTCAGCAACCGGGAAAAGAAATTCTCTATCCCGTCGCGACGGTAATCCTTGGCGGACTGATTACGTCAACAATTTGCGAATACGTCGTGCATCCGGGGCTGTTCTGGCGATTCAGCGGCAGTGCTGCGAAGCGACTGGCAGCCAAAGTCGACGGAATTGATGAGACTCGTGCGTGATTGAGGCCGATTGATGTTGTATTTGAACAAGACGAGGGACCGTTCGTCGTTCGAGCATTTTTCAACAAAAAAGCTAAAGAGATTTGTGATGAAAGGATTCGTCATGTCATTTCGAATTTATCACCCCTGTCTGTTACTGACGGGAGTGTTGGCGGTCAGTTTCTGTTCGCAAGGCAATGCCCAGCAAGTCACCACAGCGCGGCCGACGGCAAGCCCAGCAGAGGCTGCTTTGGAAAAGGCCGCAGCCGAAGGAAAGTACACCTTTTTGTTGTTCTACAAGACCAACGATGCTGCCACACAGGCGATGACCGCAGCTTTGAAAGAGGGGCTGAGCACTCGAGGCGAAACGGCGACCAGCGCTTATGTGCAGGTTGGCCAGCCCGGAGAAAAGGGACTGGTGGACCGGTTTGATGTCAGCCGTGCACCGATGCCAATGACGATCGCTGTTGCGCCCAATGGGGCGATGACTGGCATGTTTGCTCAAAAGTTGACGCCAGAAGGAATTGAGAATTCATTTGTGACTCCCACGATGACCAAATGCATGAAATCACTGCAGGAAGGAAAGCTGGTTCTCGTTTGCGTCAAAGCAACGGAAAAGGCGATGACGCCTGTATCGCTGAAAGATTTTCAGGCGGACCCGCATTTCAAAGACCGGTTGGTTTCGTATTCAATGCTGGCTGCGGACACTGCAGAAGGAAAGTTTCTCAAGCAAATGCAACTGGAAGCCGCCGCGATTAAAGGGACAACGACGGTCCTTTTGGCGCCACCTGGTGTACTCGTCGGCAAGTTTGATGAACTCGCATCCAAGGACGATATCGCTGCGGCACTTGCCAAGGCCGGAAAGTGTTGTGACGACCCGAATTGCAAGCATCACCAGCCGCAGCAAACTGCGCCCCGGACAGCAACCCGGCCCGGCATACTGCGGAGATAGTGAACAGAGCCAATGTCTGTTTGAAACTGGTCAGGATGTAGGGTGGGACCAGTGGTGCTTCGCCGCGCAGGCCCACCAGCAATTCTCGACGTTTCCTTTTGGTGGGCCGGCGCTCGAAGCGAGCTGGTCCCACCCTACATTGAAAAAGTCGATTGCCTTGGCCACATGCTGCCTTTGACAGAACTCAAGGAAGAGTCATGAATCTCAGAATTCTCGTTTGGCGCGAGTTAAGCGAGCGGCCATCGGCCATGCTCACCAGCACACTCGCAATCTTGCTGGGTGTGACGGCACTCGTCGCGATTCGCCACGTCACCGTATTCTCGGAACGCGAAGTCGGGCAGCAACTGCAGTCTCTGGGCGCCAATGTTCTGGTTCTGCCTAAGGACGCAACGCTGCAGGACTACTACTCAGCAGATCTCACGAGTCAGACGCTCCCCGAGTCACATGTCGCCAGCATCCTGCTTGCCAATCTTCCAGGCGTGGAACGGCTTTCGCCGAAGCTGTGTGTTTCCGCAAAGATTGCCGATCGTCCCGTGACGCTGACGGGTATCCTGCCGCAGAGTGAATTTCAGGCGAAAGCAGCCTGGCAATCGGTCTCGCTGTTCTCGAACAAACACGAGGGGTGTACCAAGGCCGCGTGCGGACCAAAGACCTATGATGCCGCCCCCGAATCGCTCGCCAGCGAACGGACGATTGACCAGTTAAAGGGGAATGAAGCGGTGATCGGTGCCGATGTGGCTGAATTCTCGAAACTGCAGCCAGGCAAATCGGTCACGATTCTTGGCGAATCACTTCAAATTCTTGCGGTACTCCCTCGCACGGGGACCGTTGATGACAGCCGAGTCTTCGCTCATCTGCATACCGTGCAACGAATGACAAACGCTGGCGAAGTCGTGAACGCGATCGAAGTGATGGGTTGTTGCGAGGACGCAGCCGGCAGTCTAGTTCCGCGTCTGGCCGAGCTACTACCTGATTCGAAAGTGGTCACGATTTCACAGGTCGTTTCGACACAGGTTGGCATCAACCGGCTGATGAGCCAGATGTCTCTCTTCGTGGTTGGCGTTCTTGTTGTTGTGGGAGGAGCCAGCGTTGCGAGCACGATTGCTTCCAACGTCCGTGAACGACGTCGCGAAGTCGGCACGTTGATGGCACTCGGAGCGACACCCGGTCTGGTGACGCGTATGTTCTTACTGAAAGCGTCGATCCTGGGACTTGTCGGCGGGATTGGCGGTTGTTCACTCGGTTTAGTTTCTGCGAAGCTGCTCGGCTCACATTGGGCTGGTGTGACAGTCGCCCCCCTGCCAGAACTGTTGTTGATGGCCCTGGCTGCAGCACTCGCCATTACCACATTGGCAGCCTATTTCCCGGCCCGATCAGCGGCTCGCCTGGACCCGTGTCGTTGCTTCTCGGAAGTCTAGACAGGATCTGCAAGTCGATCACACGAAGCATTCCAGGTACTTTCCTTTCGACGCGGACACAGTCTCATGTTTCAACTGCAAGGCATCACAAAAATCTACAGAAAGCGGCGGCAGGAAGTCATCGCGTTTCGTGTCGATCAACTTGATATTTCGGCTGGCGAATATGTGGCCGTCGTCGGACCAAGCGGAAGTGGCAAGACAACATTGTTGTCACTGCTGGGAGGGATGTTATCCCCGGATGCAGGTCAATTACTCTTCGAGGGTCAGTCGCTGTATGACTTATCATTGAAAGATCGCACGCGACTACGACGTGAGCAGATTGGTTTTGTTTTTCAAACGTTCAATCTGGTTCCGTACTTGACGGCACTTGACAATGTGCAAGTCCCACTGTACCTCAATGGAATCAAGCCGATTGAGCAGCGGACGCGAGCGGCGTCACTGCTCGAACAAGTCGGACTGGGTGATCGACTCGATCACAAACCGTGCGAGCTGAGTACCGGACAACAGCAACGTGTCGCACTCGCACGGACACTGGCCAACAATCCCCGCCTGATCCTGGCCGACGAACCGACGGGAAATCTTGATCCCGAGAGTCGCGAGGTGGTCCTTTCCATGTTCGATGCGTTCGTTCGTGATGGTCGCACGATTGTCATGGTCACCCACGATCATTCCGCCGCAGTCCGCGCAGCTCGCAAGGTCTTGCTACGCGACGGGCAGATCATCGGCGACACCAACGACGCCATTTCCCGGAGCCATTGCGCCTGAGTCCACGTCGCGGTAAGTTACTGTCTGCGAAAGTGCGGCAAGGTATTGCCGCACTTCGGCGGTCGAGAACCCCTGCGCAAGAATTGCTGGTTCAATTCGCGCCGCAGAAACGTACCTAACTTCAACGCACAGAAGAGATTGACTTTCAACGACTGCGAAGTATTCTTAATGTTTTCTGTTGAGAGAAATACAAGTTAGCCAACAAGATGAAGGCCACCACGGCATTGACTTCTGACCGCATCAATCATGTTTCCGATGTATTCATGACGCCGCCGGAGTGGCAAGCATGGTTGCGGTCCTTTCCGATGCTGGCTGCATTCGGCGACCAAACCCCAGTTGATGGTGCCACGATTAACGCGGCCGACATTCCGCAGCTTGATGCCGACTTTTGGCAAGCCCGGACAGAGGCGCTGGAGGCACTCGCACTCTCCAGATGTTCGGACCAGAATATTGATGGGATGTTCTACGAGGTCACGTCAATAATTGACGAAGACTTGACCCGATTTGATCCCATGGTCGCATACTTTGGACGGTACTACCCCGATGGTGACCCGGTCCGCATCGAGATTGAAAGCGAGATCGCAGCTTGTGTCAAACGCGATCTGTCATGGATGATGGTTGAGTGGTTGATCCAAGCCCCCGGGTTCTTCACGGGACTGAAAACATGGTATGATCTGGGCCGTTGGCCACACGGCTGGGATAGAGCCAAGGCTCAAATTCTCGTGAAGTAATCACTCAAGTTGGCTAACCAATAAGGCTTTGACTTCGCGTGTCCGGAGATTCGGCGCAGAACATTCGCGCGGGGTGATTGTTGAGCGAGCGTTGGATGAACGCCGCGTCACGCCGAAGTTCAAGGCCTCTGTTCAAGAAGCCCGGTGGATGCTCAGGGAACCGCCGTGTCGTTGAGAATGACCGCGATTTCGCGTGTTGCCATTCCTATGGGAAAAGCATTTTTGGGGTCGAGTGATTTCTTGTCGAATGCGTATGCCGGTTGGCGCACGTGAAACGCAGATACCCCTTGAAGTCGCATGATCATCGAGTCTTGACGATCAAGCGGGCCGAACGAAGATCGCTTCCGGGGTGAACTGGATGTCGATTGCACGCTGGAATGACGGACCGCGCGGACCCTCAGCG